>ERZ810487.322-NODE-322-length-9362-cov-5.34436_pt1 | contig 9362 bp, 5 predicted proteins | sample MGYA00520492_ERZ810487 | MGnify/ENA primary metagenome ERZ810487 (study PRJEB31588, sample SAMN03399917) | human gut metagenome | study: EMG produced TPA metagenomics assembly of the PRJNA231909 data set (A prospective, longitudinal analysis of the... | reverse complement strand
GCCGATGGCGGCACAGGTCTCATTGTAGGCAGTCAGATTCGGCAATTCATAGTTATCACCGAAAGCTTCGCCCGCATGACGCGCACCGATACCGCCGGTAATATATATCTTCTTGCCGACGATATTCTCCCATATCTTGTCGATAGCCTTGATGTAGGAGCTGTCACCCGTAATGGCAGCCACATCAGCCATACCGGAATACATGTAACCAGCACGTACGGCATGTCCCACTGCCTCTTCCTGCTCCAGTACAGGCTTGTGCGACTGCAAATAGATGTCCTTGCGTGCCGTAGTGCCGCGCGCGTCGAGGAAGAACTTGGCCTGGTCGAGATATTTCTTATCTCCTGTCACGGTATAGAGGCGTACCAATGCCATTTCGGCAATCTGATGTCCGGGAATCACACGCTTCTGTCCGGGGCCTTCACCGATATTCTTGCATACGCAGTCGGCATAACGGATAGCTATATCCAGGAAGTTCCGCTTGCCTGTAGCTTGATAATAAGCCACAGCCCCTTCCACCATGTGACCCAGATTATAGAACTCGTGGCTCAAATTCTCCACCTCCGACCAGCGTTCCGGCCCCGCCCAATCGTGCGGATGCTTGGGGTTCATGGTACGTGCGGTGTAAAGATACCCGTCCGGTTCTTGGGCGGCGGCCACTATGACCAATACGCTGTCGATATATTCTTCCAGTTTCTTGTCCGGGTAAGTCTGCAAGGAGTAACTTGCACCTTCAATCGTCTTATAGACATCCGTATCGTCAAAGGAGAAGCCTCCCACCTTATACTCATCACTGGGATGAGTAGCTTTCACAAAGTTTTCATAACGTCCCGTTTCCTCACACTTACTGAAAGCCAACGGGATGGTTACCTCGCGGCTTGCCTTCAAGCGTTGTCCCCAGAAACTGTCCGTCACCTTCACTGAAGTGAAAGGAACCGGGTCGATGGGATAACCGGAATGCAAAGTCTGTTGCTTTTGTGCCGACACACTGCCGGTCATGGCTGCAACAAGTGCCAAAGTCAATAATAGTTTCATATCTTTTAAGTTTTTAAGTTCCCACGCACGGAATTACACGGATTTATCCTTATTTCCCCTTATTCTCATGGATACGTATCACCGTAAACGAATAGGCAGGCAAGGTATAAGGAAACTCCGTACCGCCGATGTCGAAGGTGGAAGTCACGGAACGTGCCTGCTTGTCTTTCGGGTCACCCGTCAGGAGCGTCTTCACTGCCGAGGGATTCTGCAAGTCGATGCCCTTCAGCTTCACTGTAGAGGAAACCTCTACCGGAAGCAGGTTCACCAGCTTTACGATATGGTCACCCGTGGCCTCATCCTTTACCACCGAAATGCCGACGCGCTTGCGGACAGCCTCTTGCCCATTACTCAGTGTGACGTGCGAGGTGATGTACTGCGTACCCGCATTCTGTCCGTACATCTGCTGTGTATAGTAGCCCACGGTAGGCTTCACCTCCGTGTTATTGAAATAAATCAAGTCGGGATTCCACTGCGTATGCCCTTCCTTTGCCAGCAACGGAGCGTATGAGGTCATTTCCACCACATCGGCATTACGTTCCACAGAAGTCAGATAGAGAGCTTCTGCCAACGCTGTCTCTATGTTGTTGGGACGTCCGGGCAGGTGGGCGGCATATTCGCCCAGATAGACCTTGGACTTGGTACGGTCATAACGGTCGTAGTAGTCCTGGTTGTGAATCATCCAGCCCGGATCCACGTAATAGTGTTCGTCCACCATGGGCACGCCCAGTTCCGTGGCAAGGCGCCAGCCCTCCGCATAGTCCGTGCCTTCGTAGAAGGGACCTACAGTGCCGACAACCGTAATTTCGGGATGCTTCTCCCTGACAGCCTTGTATATCATGGCAAAGCGCTCCTCAAACACTTCGGTAATCATATCCTCGTTGCCGATGCCGATATACTTCAGATTGAAAGGCTTGGGATGGCCTGCCTCAGCACGCTTCCTGCCCCACACGGTGCGGCGTGCATCGCCGTTGGCATACTCTATCAGGTCGAGCACATCCTGGATATAGGCAGGCATCTCTTCCATCGGGATGCCACCCTGCTGGCCGTAGCGCATCAGTTCCTTGTTGGCCCCCTGCGGACAGTTGTCGGCATAGTGCGAGTGTGTGCCCGAATTCTGGCACGGCACGCCCGCTGCCAATACCGGCAGAGGTTCGGCACCTATATCTTCGCAGAAGCGGAAGTACTCGAAGTAGCCCAGTCCGCGTGTCTGATGATACCCCCACAGATTGCGCAACGGCTTACGCGCTTCGAGCGGTCCGATAGAGCCTTTCCAGTCATAAATATTATCAATGCCGTCGCCATGAGCCACGCAGCCGCCGGGGAAGCGGACGAAGCGTGGATGCAGGTCGGCAAGCGTCTGCGCCAGGTCGGCACGCAAGCCGTTCTTATGGCCCTTGAATGTATTTTGCGGAAAAAGGGAAATCATATCGAGATGCAGTGTCCCCACCGTCTGCGGCTGGAGCGAGAGGACGGCGGCACGCACGTCGGCATTCGCCGTCAGCACCGTCTGCTGTTTCTTCCACTCTTTGGAGGACACATTGACGGAAGAGCGGGCAATCTCACGGCCCGTCTGGTCGAGCAGGCAAACAACCACCTTACCTCCCTTGCTGCCCGGTGCCACGCGGGCGAAGAGAGAGAAATCGTACTTCTCCCCTTTCTTCAAGCTGATGCCGTCGAAACCGTCGTTCTGCAATGTCACTCCGGGACGCGCCTCCAATACGGCATAATGAGGGTTATTGGGATGAATGGGGTCGGCAGCGGCAATGGTAACGGCAGCCGAAGTATTCCCCTCTTTCACCGCCCAGGCATATGTGCCGTCCCAACCTTGGTGTGAACCGTCCTTAGACGAATACTCGAAGTCGCGGTTCTGTACCAGCTCGGCATACAGTCCTCCATCCGCAGCATAGTTGATGTCTTCGAAGAAAATACCTATCAGATGCTTGCTGATGGGTTTTGCACATTCCGTCTCCACTTCGATAGTCGCCTCCACCGGTTTCAGTCCGGCAAAACGTACGGGGTCTTGCTCGGTACGTTCGGCATGGAGTGCCTGGCGGTACTTCTTATGCTCTGCAAAGGAGATGACACGCTGCACCGTGGCATACGGTACACGCTGCATCCAACCCTGCTGTACGGTACCGTTCAGCAGAACCTCCTTCCGCACGTTAGGATAGACCTCCGCCGGCCGGTATTCGGCAAGGCGAGAACGGTCAAAGTATTTCTGCGCTTTCCATTGCAGCAAGTCGGGAGACTCGACGTATGCAAGGGAGTTTCCGCTTTCCGTCAGTTCCCAGATACAGTGCCAACGGTCGTCGGCACGGGTCTGCATCAAGTGCGGTTTCAGCATCCGCTTCATTTGCCCCCAGGGGCCGAAGTCCGAGTTGACAAAGGAGCTGCCCTCTGCCACGCTGAACCATCGGTTGCCATTGGGACTCCAGGCTAGTTTCAGACCGCCACTGCCGTCGGCATGGGAGTAGGAAAAGAGATAGACTGAATCGGGTTCATTCGCCACTCCATTCGTTATAGCCTGCAAAGGAACGGTCAGTGTCAAGAACAGACACAAGGACAATAATTTCAAGAATCCATTCATGGTATTAAGTCGGTATTAATCATTTACATTTAGTTCGATAGTCACAATCAGCCGTATTCTGAATGCCATTCAGTCGTATAGTGAATAGGGTTCAGTCGTATAGTGAATGCCATTCAGTATACGACTGAATCAGGACAATTATAGACCTCTGATAATCAAAGATTTGCAAAAGGAGTAATCCGTTATGATATATCATTACAAAACAAAGATTGCTCCATACCTTCTTTATTCCACGATTACCGCCCCTCCCTGCGGCTGAACCGTGAGTTGCAGAGAGCCGTCAGCCTTTATCCTCTGCAGCTTTAATTGAGGCTGCATCTTCTTGTCATCACTATACAGAGACACCTCTTGTCCTGCCAGCACAGGAAGGTCAAGCTTCAGTTTCAATGGTTCCGCCGTTGCATTGACAGCGGCTATGTACCACGTGTTGCCATGACGACGGGCAAGAACAATATATCTCCCCGGATAGCCGTCAATGAAACGGGTCTCGTCCCAAGTAGTGGGCACTTGTTTCATAAAGTCGAGGCAGATTTGCGGAGCATCCGTCAAGTTATTAGGTGCCAAGGCGAAGTTCTGGATAGGATTTTGGAACAGCACTGCCGTTGCCAGCTGAAAGATGTCCGTGGTGCGGCGAATAGTTCCGCCATCGTTGCTGCGGTTCAAACGCTTGTTCAGGAACACACCGCCAAACTCCATGCATCCCACAGCATTGCGGATGAAAGGGTGCAGCGTGGCATTGAAGGCCTCGTTATCACAGAAATGCTGGCTAAATACCAGATTCTCGGAAGCCAGCACCGCCTCGCTGCCTACGTAATTGGGATACATCCGTTCCCAGCCGCGAGGCAAGGTACAGCCGTGGAAGATAACCATCAGACCGTGGTCGTCGGCATCGCTCAGAATCTCCTCGTACAAACGCAGGGTCTCCTGCTTGTCACCACCGAAGAAGTCTACTTTGATACCCTTCACACCCAGACTTTGCAACCAGCGCATCTCTTGCTTGCGGGCAATGGAGTTATCCATCCGGTTGACGGGACTCTGCTCTATATCGTTCCAGTAACCACTGGAGCTATACCACAAGAATACCTCCACACCCTTGCTACGGGCATACTTGATAAACTGTTCCATGCGGTCGCGACCGATGTTGTTGTCCCACCAGTTGTCAATCAATACATATTCGTATCCCATGGCGGCTGCCAAGTCAACATAGCGCACCTGGTCGTCGTAGTTGATGCTGCCGTCCTGCCAGAGAATCCAGCTCCATGTGCCACGGCCCGGCTTGTAATCATGGGTGGTGGTATAGCGTGGTTCCACTACATCCCAGGGGACGGTGGTTTCCACAATCGGCTTCAAGGTTTCCCCCACCGTCACAGTACGCCACGGCGTGGAGCCCGGCAGGGAAAAGGCAGGTGACACCGTTCCGTTGCCGTTGTTCTCTTCCGGCATGGGGAAAGCAATGCGATACACGCCGTTATCCCAATCACTCAAACGCGAGCCACAATAACGGCTGTCCACTCCGGTTTCACTGAGCAGTACCCAGCCGTCATCCCCCACCTTGAACAAGCAGGGAAATGTATATCCATGTCCATAACCCGAACGTTCGTTCATCGGGGCATCTGCCTTATATTCTTCTTCGTAACTGGGTTTGGTACGCTTCCACCCTATCATGGCGTCGCTCTGCGGACAAAGGAAAGTGGTGGTCTGCGACGGGAAGCGGAAGCCGGTCCGTTCGCTGTTCACCGTGACGCTTCCTTTTCCCTGCTCCCTCGGCAGGGTATAACGGAAAGCCACGTCATTGTTGCTGACGCGGAAAGTTATCTGCACATTCTTCCCCTCACCGTTGACGAATGAACAAAGCAATTCGTTTGCCCGGTAATGGATGTGCGAAGCTTTGATTCGGGATTGTTCATAAACCGTATCAAGAGCTGTGACTTTATGTTCCTTCAACTGCAATCCTCTATAGAAATCACCCACATTTGTCTCCATCCCCAAGGGAGAAGATTCCAGCATTTGCTTTCCATTGTAGGTGACGGCGTAAGACACTTCGCCGTTGGCTGACGGGCAGGATACCGTAAGCTGCAATTTTCCATCCGGACCATTGACAGATACACTCTGTGCTGCCAGCGGACCTGAGAGGGCAAACAACCAAACCAATAATTTCAATCTATTCTTCATGGTATTAAATTATTATGTTATATCATTAAATCAAAAGGTAGGCACCACCGGCCTGATGGTTCCGTTTTCATTGAACTCCATCCGGTCTATGCAGACTTCACGATGAACGCCGGGGCCATCTTTCAAGTACCATTTATTAATACGGTGGTAAACGATTCTCCACTCATCTGTACCGGGAATCTGCAATACAGCGTTGTGTGCCGGACCGTAAATTTCCTTTTCCGGATTCTGAATCAGCACAACGGGTTGCTTGGCAACTTCGATAGGACCGAGCGGCGACTTGGATGTACCGTATGCCACATGGTAATTGGGCGAACCGGTATCGTCTACCGACCACATGAAATAGTAGAGCCCGTTGCGATAAAAGACATAGGCTGCTTCGCGGAAAGCATAGTCCTGCAAGGTGCCTCCCGCCGGTGTCATCACCGTAACGGTATTTTCCTTGATGGACACCATATCGTCGTTCAGCTCGGCACCTGCCATGTAGCCGTTGCCCCAGTAAAGATAGGATTTGCCCGAAACAGGGTCTGTAAACACATCCACATCAATCTGTTGCCCGCCACCGACGGGTGAAGCAGTAACGACAGGGCGTCCCAAATCGGTGAAAGGGCCGGCCGGAGAATCGCTCGTAGCCACTCCAATCTGCTTGCCGCCGCCATTCTTGGGGTTTCCACTGTAATAGAAGAAGTATTTATACTTACCGTCCACTTTTTTCTCTTCAATGCAAGGCGCCCAAGCATTGCCATCTGCCCAGGGCACTTGCTCCGACTTCAAGTCCAGCATGACGCCTTCATCCTGCCAGGTCTTCAAATCCGTGGAGGAGAATACGGTGAAATACCAGCCTCCCCAACCCGGCTGTCCGTCCGTAGTAGAATAGATGTAATACTTTTGGGTCTGATGGGAATAAAGGATTTCCGGGTCGGCATGGAAACCCGGCAATACGGGATTGTTGGGCAATGCGCCCAGTTCTGTCGGCTTGCCCCATTCATCGGTAATGCGCAACAGCTCATGGCGGGTAATGGGGATAATGGTCCCATGACGGGGATGGAAGTTCATCTTCACCTCGCTGTCTATCACCTTAAAATTCTTCAAGTCAGTGGTTTCCGTAAACTGATAGCTTCCTTTCATATAGACGTCGTACATCAGGATATACTTATCCTGCCCTATCAGTTTGAAAGTGCCCGCACCCTCTACGGCTTCCTTAGTCTGTTGCTTGTAATCGGGTTCTTCCGTCCATGCCCCGGAGGTCAAGGAACGGGTGGTGGCTACCTTTATGCCGTTTCCATGCCCTTCCGTCTTATAGAAAAGGTGGAAAACACCATCCTTATAGACAATGTCTCCATCGATGCACGATTTCCCATTCTTCGGCAGAAACAATGGCTTGGGCTCTCCCTCCAAATCCGTAAACTCCGCATTGGCATAAGCATAATATATGACATCGGCTCCATCACCATGCAGCATGGACCAATACACCATGTACTTTCCCGCCTCTGGGTCGTAGATAGTCTGCGGAGCCCATACACGCTTCAAATCCTCCTGACCTGAATAACGTTTCTGTATATTGATAACGGAGTGGGACCAGTTGACCAAGTCGGTAGATTTCAGCAAAACCATGGCACGGTTGGAACTCCATCCATTGGCTGAAACCATATCTGTCACTACCATATAGAAAGTCTTGCCATCCTCACAACGAAGGATATGCGGGTCGCGGACTCCCCCGGTGGAGCTGATGACTTTCGAGTCGATTACCGGTTCATTATCATTCAATGCCCAGTAGGTATAACCGTCCATGCTTACAGCATAGCGCACAGCCTCTTCATCGCCACTATTCCCAGTGAAATAAGTGAACAAATAAGCTACATAATCTTTTTCGGGAAAGGATTTTTGCCAGGAATATCCCGGAAGTGCAAACAACGACAATAACATTGCCGCCAAAAGCATCCGGAAAGTGTTTTTCATCCGTACAATCATAATCTTTTTATATTAAACCTTTTAACGGGTGTAAAATTAACACTATATACATTATAATACAAAGAAAGTGTATATGTTGTGTAACATATACACTTATTTAATCTCTCCAATCAGTCGGCATTCAAAAAACGCACCATCTCACAAGCTGCCAGCAGAAATGCCCCTACCCCAAAGTTAGCAGTAGAGTTGGCATCAACCACCTGTCCGGGAATGGCTTTCTCGCCAATCGGCTGTACATACCCTATGCGGCCATCGGGCTGCAAGGCTACAGTAGTCAGATAATTCCACGCCTTCATCACTACGGGTTGATAAGCAGCCTTGTCCAGCAAGCCGTTGTTCATCCCCCATAACAGACCATAGGTAAAGAAAGCCGTACCGCTGGTTTCAGGACCGGGAGCATGCTCAGGGTCGAGCATACTGCGTGTCCAGTAGCCTTCCGGCTGCTGGCAGGCAGCCACGGATTTGGCCATCGTCTGGAAGCGGTCTATGTACTCCTGGCGGTATTGGTCTGTTTCGGGCAGGTCTTTCAGTACCTTTGCCAAAGCAGCCAGCACCCAACCGTCGCCACGTGCCCAGAAGTCTTTCTTACCATTCACACTTTTGTGTTTTGGATAAATATATTTGCCGTCGCGATAGTATAGGCCTTCCTCCGAATCGTACATGATACTGTTGGCATAGGTCCAGTATTCATGCAGTTTCTCCAGATATAACGGATTGCCGGTCAGCTTGTACATCTTTGTCATAACGGGCATTACCATGTAAAGTCCGTCCGCCCACCACCAATAATCGTTCTTGTCCGTACTCATCTGGTATTCCATCACTTCGCGCGCACGGGCTATCTTCCCGGAATCCGGCTTCACGGTATACAAATCCGCATAAGTCTGGAAACAAATCTGATAATCACCGAAAAGCACATAATCATCACTCTCCCCATAGCTGTACTTCCACTCTTCCTTGTTGTCACTCTTCGCGCCTTTCCATTCATTATGTTCTGCCCACGCCTCGGAATAGGCATAGCATTCCGGATTACCGGTCAGGAAGAACACCTCCATGTTTCCCGTATGATAGGCGGCATTGTCCCAGAAAGAGCGCCCATGTTGCGGATGGGTCTCCTGCCAATAGTTGTTCACCCGATTGATAATCTCAATCACTTCTTCCGGTTTCGGCTGCTGAGCGGTGCATGAGGACAGTCCCCAGCAAAAAGCCAAACCCAATAAAAATAAGCATGTCGTTTTCATATACTAATACTGTTCTTTTATCTTATCACTTCCAATACATATACCGGTTGCGGTGCAAACTCCACAACCCGCTCTCCGTCTCCTTGCTTGGCATGCTGCACAAACAGATGCAGCCGCTTCCTGCTCTTCCACAATTCCGTGTCATGAGACGGTTCCCAGGCACCGACAGTGAAGTCGGTCAAATCGCTGATGCTCCACTTACTGTTTGCCACATCCGTAGCGTGCGCCAAAGAGACTTTGCTCCCCCGTTCTTCATCCCTGAATACATAAAATATCTCCCCGCCATCTACTACGATGCGCGGACGGGCCAAGATCGGAAGAGCACACGTCTGAACTCCAGTCACTTGAGCCTATCT
>ERZ810487.305-NODE-305-length-9834-cov-5.389_pt1 | contig 9834 bp, 8 predicted proteins | sample MGYA00520492_ERZ810487 | MGnify/ENA primary metagenome ERZ810487 (study PRJEB31588, sample SAMN03399917) | human gut metagenome | study: EMG produced TPA metagenomics assembly of the PRJNA231909 data set (A prospective, longitudinal analysis of the... | reverse complement strand
CTCTTTCCCTACACGACGCTCTTCCGATCTCATATTTAGGAATTTCTCCCACTTCTATATCCAAGCAACAATATCGTTTAAAGAAACCAATCTTCCAACAACCTTTAGGCTTCAGTACTTATAAGGAAGTACTGAAGTACTTGCAAAGAAGTATTACAGTACTTTTAAAGGAGTACTCTCTATAAGTACTGTCTCTGTCCTCTAACACAAGAAGTGACAATATAGGAACCCACCACAAGAAACGTCTATTTCTTTGCCCTATTCGCCAATGCCAGGTGCAACGACCCGTAGATGCCTAACACTATCACCAGCAACGTCTGTATGCCATGCACTATCAGAGCAAATATACCCGCATCCGTAGCATTTACCCCATAAAGCATCATCATAGTGATGACAGCAAAGTGCCAGGGTCCTGCCCCGTTGGGCGTGGGAACAATGACTGCAAACGTTCCGCCGACAAACATCACCAGCCCGGCAAGGAAACTAAGGTGCTCCGTAAACTGGAAGCAATAGAAAGTTATATAGAAATGATAGAAATAGCATAGCCAAATAAGTAAAGTGTAAAGAACAAACAAAGGCACATTCTTCACATTCTTAAGCGACATCACACCTTCCCATATATTCAAGACTACTCCCTTTACCTTTTCAAAAAAAGAAAGCATACGCAACAGAAAATAGAGAAGTACCAAAACACCAATAATAGAAAAAAGAGCCACATAAAACCAAGGGGAAGTCACAAGATGCACCAGCGAAGGAATCTTGGTGCCCGTCTCCTCGAAAAAACGGAAAAAGACAGGCATCTGCGCCAAAAAAGTAATCCCCGTAATCAGCAGAATGCAAAGCGTATCTACCAACCGCTCCGTCACCACCGTCCCCAGGGACTTTGCAAAGGAAACATTATCATATTTGGCAAGTACTCCACAACGCGAAACCTCTCCCACACGGGGCAGTACCAGATTGGTGGCATAAGATACAAAAATGGCATCAACGCAATCGCTTGTTTTGGGATGAGCATCCAGCGGCTCCAAAGTCTGCTTCCAACGCCAGCCTCGTAACACATGGCTCATCACACCGAAGAACAAGGACAACAACATCCACCACCAGTTCGTCTGATGAAGGAGAACTTCTTCTGCCTTTGAAAAGTCAAAATCACGATATACCCAATAGAGGATAAAACCACCCAATAAAATGGGTAAGATGATTTTCAACGTCTTTTTTAGCAGCTTATTCATACGATATTCCCAAATTCTTCATTCTTCATTCTTCATTCTTCATTGAAAAGAACTACCTTTGCTCCGTGTAAAGATAGGTTGTTGTTCACACTACAGCCTACGTTTACGGAGCAAAAGTAATGATTTAGTTGATACATGAGAGTAGTTAAACCTAAAAAGTTTCTCGGGCAACACTTCCTGAAAGACCTGAAAGTGGCACAAGACATTGCCGACACGGTAGATGTCTGTCCCGAAATTCCCATCCTCGAAGTTGGTCCGGGAATGGGAGTACTGACCCAGTTTCTTCTGCCCAAAGAACGCAACGTCAAAGTAGTAGAACTGGACTACGAGTCAGTGGCCTACCTACGGGAAGCCTATCCGCAACAGGAAGACAACATTATTGAGGACGACTTCCTCAAAATGAACCTGCAACGGTTGTTTGGCGGGCAACCTTTTGTGCTGACGGGAAACTATCCTTATAATATCTCCAGCCAGATATTCTTCAAAATGCTGGAATATAAGGATCTGATTCCCTGCTGTACGGGTATGATACAAAAGGAAGTAGCCGAGCGCATAGCCGCCGGGCCGGGCAGCAAGACATACGGAATCCTAAGTGTACTGATACAAGCATGGTACAAAGTGGAGTACTTGTTTACGGTACACGAACATGTCTTCAACCCGCCCCCAAAAGTTAAAAGTGCCGTCATCTGCATGATGCGCAATGAAACGCACGATTTAGGCTGCGACGAGAAATTGTTCAAGCAAGTAGTGAAAACCACGTTCAACCAACGACGCAAGACTCTGCGGAACTCCATAAAACCGATACTCGGCAAAGACTGTCCACTGACGGAGGACGTATTATTTAATAAACGCCCGGAACAACTGTCCGTACAGGAATTTATTCAGCTGACCAACCAAGTGGAACAGGCATTGAGAACGATTAATGATTAATGGCTAGTGATTAAACACGAACAATCATGGAAATAGACGAAGAATACATAGACAAAGTCAAAAGCCTGATAGAACAGAAAGACGCGGAAAACGTCAAAACACTTTTGACCGATCTTCACCCGGCGGATATTGCAGAACTGTGCAATGACCTCGGCTTGGAGGAAGCCCGCTTCGTTTACCGCCTCCTTGACAACGAAACGGCAGCGGACGTACTGGTTGAAATGGACGAAGACATCCGGAAAGAATTCCTGGAACTTCTTCCTTCGGAGACCATTGCCAAGCGTTTCGTGGATTATATGGACACGGACGATGCCGTAGACCTGATGCGCGAACTTGATGAAGACAAGCAGGAGGAAGTACTTTCGCACATCGAAGATATAGAACAAGCCGGTGACATCGTTGACCTGCTGAAATATGATGAAGACACTGCCGGTGGTTTGATGGGTACGGAAATGGTGACTGTCAATGAAAACTGGAGTATGCCGGAGTGCCTGAAGGAAATGCGCCTGCAAGCTGAAAAGCTGGATGAAATTTACTACGTATACGTCATCGACGACGAAGACCGTCTGCAAGGGGTATTCCCATTGAAGAAAATGATAACTTCCCCTTCTGTCTCCAAGGTAAAGCATGTGATGCGGAAAGATCCTATCTCCGTCCATGTAGATACCCCCATTGACGAAGTGGTACAAATCATCGAAAAGTATGACTTGGTGGCAGCTCCTGTTGTAGACAGTATCGGGCGTCTGGTAGGCCAGATTACCGTAGACGACGTCATGGACGAAGTCCGCGAACAGTCGGAACGTGATTACCAGTTGGCATCCGGTTTGTCCCAAGATGTAGAAACGGACGATAATGTCATGCGCCAGACTTCTGCCCGCCTTCCATGGTTACTTATCGGTATGTTAGGTGGTATAGGCAACTCCATGATATTGGGTAACTTCGACACGACTTTCGCCGCCCATCCGGAAATGGCCCTTTATATTCCGTTGATTGGTGGTACGGGGGGAAACGTGGGAACCCAGTCGTCTGCCATCATCGTGCAAGGCCTTGCCAACAGCTCACTGGATGCCAAAGACACCTTCAAGCAGGTAGCCAAGGAAGCAGTAGTGGCGGTCATCAATGCCACCATCATCTCCCTGCTGGTATACATCTATAATTTTATCCGGTTCGGAGCTACGGCTACGGTCACTTATTCCGTCTCCATCAGCCTCTTTGCAGTCGTCATGTTCGCCTCCATCTTCGGAACGCTAGTCCCCATGACTTTAGAGAAACTGAAGGTTGACCCGGCCATTGCCACCGGCCCGTTTATCTCCATTACCAATGACATTATAGGCATGATGCTGTACATGGGTATCACTGTCTTACTGTCATAAAAACAAGAAAATAGAAAAAAATCAAGGCAAATTGTATGAAGTAATCATTTTATTTCATTAATTTGTAGCCTAATGTAACCCGAACGGGAGGAACCCGTTTCTAAAAAAGTAAATACAATGACGGACACTCATGACACTAATCTCCCCGAAAAGCCGGTGGAATTAGAAGAAGAAAAGAAGGCAGCAGAGGTTTCTGAACCGGCAACAACAGAAACTCCCGCTGAAGAAATCGTTTCGGAAAAGCCGGTAGAGCCAGTTCAGAAGCTCACGAAAGAGGAAATACTTGCCAAACTCAAAGAGGTGGTTGCAGACGTAGAGAACGTGGCAAAACCTGAAATAGACGGTTTGAAGCAATCTTTCTACAAGCTGCACAATGCTGAGCAGGAAGCGGCCAGAAAACTGTTCATTGAAAACGGAGGCGCCGCGGAGAACTTTGTTCCACAAACAGACAGTGTGGAAGAAGAGTTCAAGAATATCATGTCCGTCATCAAAGAAAAAAGAAGCGCACTCACAGCCGAACTGGAGAAGCAGAAGGAAATGAACCTGCAGGTAAAGCTTTCCATCATCGAAGAGCTGAAGGAGCTGGTTGAATCTCCAGATGACGCCAACAAGAGCTATACGGAGTTCAAGAAACTACAGCAGCAATGGAACGAAGTTAAACTCGTTCCGCAAGCTAAGGTCAACGAGCTTTGGAAAAACTACCAATTGTATGTTGAGAAATTCTATGACCTTCTGAAACTGAACAATGAATTCCGCGAATACGATTTCAAGAAGAATTTGGAAATCAAGACACATCTCTGTGAAGCTGCCGAAAAGCTGGCGGATGAAGCGGATGTAGTTTCAGCTTTCCATCAGTTACAGAAGCTACATCAAGAATTTCGTGATACAGGGCCGGTAGCCAAGGAACTACGCGACGAAATCTGGGCACGTTTCAAAGCTGCCTCTACAACCGTAAATCGACGTCACCAGCAACATTTCGAAGCGTTGAAGGAAGTGGAACAACACAATCTTGACCAAAAGACCGTAATTTGCGAAATCATAGAAGCCATCGACTACAAAGAACTGACAAACTTTGCTTCTTGGGAGAGCAAAACGCAAGAAGTCATCGCACTTCAAAACAAATGGAAGACCATCGGTTTCGCTCCGCAAAAAATGAACGTGAAGATTTTCGAACGTTTCCGCAAAGCGTGCGACGAGTTCTTCCGTAAAAAGGGAGAGTTCTTCAAGACCCTGAAGGAAGGTATGAACGAAAACCTGGAAAAGAAGCGTGCCTTGTGCGAAAAAGCAGAAGCTCTTAAGGACAGTACCGACTGGAAAGTAACTGCCGATGAACTGACCAAACTTCAGAAAGAATGGAAAACCATCGGTCCGGTAGCAAAGAAATATTCGGATGCCGTATGGAAACGTTTCATCTCCGCTTGTGACTACTTCTTCGAACAAAAGAACAAAGCCACTTCTTCACAGCGCAGCGTAGAGCAGGAAAATCTGGAAAAGAAAAAAAACATCATCGAGAAACTGAATGCTATCGATGACCAAATGGATACGGAGGAAGCTACCCAACTGGTACGCGACCTCATGAAAGAATGGAACGGCGTAGGACATGTACCTTTCAAAGAGAAAGACCGAATCTATAAGCAATACCATAGTCAGATAGACAAATTGTTTGAACGCTTCAACATCAGTGCCTCCAACAAGAAGCTAAGCAATTTCAAGTCGACTATCAGCTCCATTCAGGAAGGTAGTCCACAAGCCCTTTACCGGGAACGTGAGAAGCTGGTACGTGCCTTCGACAATATGAAGAACGAGCTCCAGACATATGAAAACAATCTCGGCTTCCTGACCACTTCTTCCAAGAAGGGAAATAGTCTGCTGACAGAAATCAACCGCAAGGTGGAAAAGCTGAAAGCAGACATCGAGCTTGTGAAAGAAAAGATAAAAGTGGTGGACGAGAACATCAAAAACCAAGGATAACGTAACAAGATAAGACTTAATAAAAAAGGAACCCGCCCCTACAGCTATGCAGCCGTGGGGGCGGGCCTACTTTTATACCCCTTATCAATGATGGAACAGACGGATACCCGTGAACGACATGGCAATGCCATATTTATCGCAAGTTTCAATCACATGGTCATCGCGTACAGAACCACCCGCTTGGGCAATGTAATCTACTCCACTCTTATGGGCACGCTCAATATTGTCTCCAAAAGGGAAGAATGCATCCGAACCCAAAGAAACACCTTTCAATGTATCCAACCAAGCCCGTTTTTCTTCACGGGTCAGCACTTCAGGTTTCTCCGTAAAGAACTGCTGCCAAACACCGTTAGCCAGCACATCGTCATGGTCTTCACTGATATAGACATCAATCGTATTATCACGGTCGGCACGGCGGATTTTCTCTACCCATGGCAAATTCAACACCTTCGGATGCTGGCGTAAATACCAAATGTCGGCCTTGTTGCCCGCCAAGCGAGTACAGTGGATACGGCTCTGCTGGCCGGCACCAATACCGATAGCCTGACCGTCCTTCACATAGCATACAGAATTCGACTGCGTATATTTCAAAGTGATAAGGGCTATCATCAAATCACGTTTCGCTGCTTCCGGGAAATTCTTATTCCGAGTAGGAATATTCGCAAAGAGTTCATCTCCATTCAGCTTTATCTCATTACGTCCCTGCTCAAACGTGATACCAAAGACATCCTTATGTTCAATCGGGGCAGGCTTATAGCCGGGACTTATCTGAATCACATTGTAAGTTCCTTTACGCTTTTCCCTCAAGATAGCCAGTGCTTCGTCCGTATACCCCGGAGCAATAACGCCATCCGAGACCTCGCGGTTAATAAAACGTACAGTAGCCTCGTCGCACACATCACTCAAAGCGATAAAGTCACCATAGGAAGACATACGGTCGGCACCGCGGGCACGCACATATGCGCAAGCAAGCGGAGAGAGCGGAAGATTATCCACAAAATAAATCTTCTTCATTGTCTCGTTGAGTTCCAAGCCGATGGCGGCACCCGCCGGACTGACGTGTTTGAATGAAGTTGCAGCAGGCATACCGGTCGCCTCTTTCAGTTCCTTTACCAACTGCCATCCATTCAAGGCATCCATAAAATTAATATACCCCGGACGTCCATTCAAAACCTCAATAGGTAACTCCCCCTCCTGCATGAAAATGCGAGCCGGCTTCTGGTTAGGGTTACAGCCGTACTTCAGTGCTAATTCTTTTGCCATAAAATTCTGCTTTAATGTTGAAATGCTACAAATTTACAGAATATTTCCGGCTTACAGAAGCCTTGTCACTGAATTTGCCACCGAATGCCTACACTGAAATTTTCGTACATGGTCGAAAAGCAACAAAAAACCACTAAAACTTGCGATTTTAGTGGTTTTTTGACTTAAATAAGGTAAGTTCGTTGGGCTACCTGGATTCGAACCAGGAATGACAGGACCAGAATCTGTAGTGTTACCATTACACCATAGCCCAATTGTTATTATTTCCGTTTTGCGGTTGCAAAGATACAAAGATTTCTATAAATCAAAACAAAAACGAGTATTTTTTTCGCAAAAAACTGATAAGATACCGTAATCCAAAGGATTATATAACTAAAAAAAATCAAAAATTGAAAGAGTTTTCCTCTTTTGCGTGTTTGATATGAGAAATCAACGTATATTTGTCAACTGTTTTAATATAATAATGTATAATGAACGAAACGAAGAAACTGATTCAACAGATAACAGAAGGTATTCAAGATAAAAAAGGAAAAAAAATCGTCATCGCAGATCTGACAAAAATCGACGATACAATATGCAATTATTTCGTCATCTGCCAAGGAAACTCTCCCAGCCAAGTGACAGCCATTGTAGAATCCATCAGGGACTTCACACGCAAGGGTGCCGATACCAAGCCCTTTGCCGTAGACGGGCTGCGCAATGCCGAATGGGTAGCTATGGACTACTCGGACATATTGGTGCATGTCTTCCTGCCTGAAACAAGGGAATTCTACAATCTGGAGCACCTATGGGCAGACGCCAAATTAACTCAAATTCCTGACCTCGATTAATCAAAACGTATGGACAATAATACCAACAAGAAACCCAATAAAGTGAATATGCCCAAGTTCAACCTGAACTGGCTGTATATGATTATAGCGATGATGTTGCTGGGGTTGTACCTGACCAATGAAAGTGGTACGGCAACTAAAAACATCTCTTATGATGAATTCCAGCAATATGTACGAGACGGTTATATAAGCAAAGTCATCGGCTACGACGACAATTCCGTCGAAGCATACGTCAAACCCCAGCACGTAGGAAACGTATTTCGCCAGGACTCCAGCCGCGTAGGCAAGAATCCGCTTATTACGACCGAGGCCCCCTCACGCGAGAGCCTAGGTAATTTCCTGCAAAAGGAAAGAGACGACGCCCACTTTGACGGCTCCATTAACTACGAAAAAAAGCGGAACTACTTCGGTGCCATTTTGTGGCAGATTCTCCCCTTTGCATTCCTTATCGGTTTCTGGATTTTCATGTCCCGCCGCATGAGCGGTGGTGGAGGCATGGGCGGAGGTGGAGGCATCTTCAGCGTAGGAAAGTCCAAGGCCCAATTGTTTGAAAAAGGTTCCCCCATCAAGATTACATTCAAGGATGTGGCAGGACTTGCTGAAGCCAAGCAAGAGGTAGAAGAAATTGTCGAGTTCTTGAAAGAGCCCCAGAAATATACCGATTTGGGAGGTAAGATACCCAAGGGCGCCTTGCTGGTAGGCCCTCCGGGAACCGGAAAGACCCTGCTTGCAAAGGCCGTGGCCGGAGAAGCCAACGTACCTTTCTTCTCTTTGGCAGGTTCCGACTTTGTGGAAATGTTTGTCGGCGTGGGAGCTTCCCGTGTCCGCGATTTGTTCCGCCAAGCAAAGGAAAAAGCGCCTTGTATCGTGTTCATCGACGAGATTGACGCTGTAGGGCGTGCCCGTGCCAAAGCAGCCGCTATGGGTGGCAACGACGAGCGCGAGAACACATTGAACCAGTTACTGACCGAGATGGACGGTTTCGGCTCCAACAGTGGTGTTATCATCTTAGCCGCCACCAACCGTGTGGACGTTTTGGATAAGGCATTGCTGCGCGCCGGACGTTTTGACCGCCAGATACATGTAGACCTACCCGACCTTAATGAGCGTAAGGAAGTATTCGGTGTACACCTGCGCCCCATCAAGATAGACAATAGTGTGGATGTAGACCTTCTGGCACGCCAGACTCCCGGATTCTCGGGGGCAGACATTGCCAATGTATGTAACGAAGCAGCTTTGATAGCCGCCCGCCACGGCAAGAAGTTCGTCGGAAAGCAAGACTTCCTGGATGCCGTAGACCGTATTGTGGGGGGATTAGAAAAGAAAACCAAAATCACTACCGAAGCCGAACGCCGTTCCATTGCTATACACGAAGCCGGCCATGCCAGCATCTCCTGGTTACTGGAATACGCCAATCCGCTGATTAAAGTAACCATTGTACCCCGTGGACGCGCTTTGGGCGCGGCTTGGTATCTGCCGGAAGAACGGCAAATCACCACTAAGGAACAGATGCTCGATGAGATGTGTGCCACCTTGGGAGGACGTGCCGCCGAAGACCTATTCTTAGGTAGAATATCCACCGGAGCCATGAATGACTTGGAACGCGTGACAAAGCAGGCGTACGGTATGATTGCCTATCTGGGTATGAGCGAAAAACTACCCAACCTCTGCTATTATAATAATGAGGAATATTCCTTCAACCGCCCGTATAGCGAAAAGACTGCGGAATTGATTGACGAAGAAGTGAAGCAGATGGTTAATGAACAGTACGAACGTGCCAAGAAAATATTGTCCGAAAACCAAGAAGGGCACAACCGGCTGGCACAACTGCTGATTGACAAAGAAGTAATCTTTGCCGAAGACGTTGAACACATCTTTGGGAAACGTCCATGGGCTTCCCGTTCGGAAGAAATCAGTGCAAACAAGACTGCTGCCGAACTGAAAAAAGCGGAGCAAGAAGAAGAGCAAAAAGCCATAGAAGCAGAAAAGGAAGTCAAGGAAGAAGAAAAGCATGAAAAATAACTTTATCCAACGTGCCGTTACCGGCGTGTTATTCGTCATAGTATTGGTGGGCTGTATTCTTTACAGCCCCCTTTCGTTCGGTATACTGTTCACCATTATCAACGCACTGAGCGTACATGAGTTTGCCCAATTAGTCAGCAAGAGCGGCGAAGTAAGCATAAACAAGACCATCACTGCATTGGGGGGAGAGATCGGAAGAGCACACGTCTGAAC
>ERZ810487.276-NODE-276-length-10675-cov-4.04548_pt1 | contig 10675 bp, 9 predicted proteins | sample MGYA00520492_ERZ810487 | MGnify/ENA primary metagenome ERZ810487 (study PRJEB31588, sample SAMN03399917) | human gut metagenome | study: EMG produced TPA metagenomics assembly of the PRJNA231909 data set (A prospective, longitudinal analysis of the... | reverse complement strand
ACTCTTTCCCTACACGACGCTCTTCCGATCTTTAACAAGAGGAAAAGGAGATATAGGAGAAGTTGTAACAAACAACGCAAGGGTTTTTGAAAATGTTCCAAGACACATTGCATATCAGGGAACATTGGTCATTCGTGGAGAAGCAATCATTCCATATTCAGATTTCTATAAGATGAACGAAGAAATCGAAGATGTTGACAGTCAGTATAAGAACCCAAGAAACTTATGCAGTGGTTCCGTCAGACAGTTAAACAATGAGATCACAGCCAAACGCCACGTTCATTTCTATGCGTTCAGTGTCAGTGATGTTGAAGGTATGGATTTTGATAATTCCTTCGAGAAGAAATTAGACTGGGCAGCAAGCCTTGGATTTGATGTGGTAGAACATATCAGAGTCACAGAAGATACGATCCGAGGTGAGATTGAGAAATTCTCAAAGAAGATCGAACAATTTGATCTGCCATCAGATGGACTGGTATTAGTCTATGATGATCTTGCATATGGAAAAAGTCTTGGAAGAACAGCCAAATTCCCAAGAGATTCCATCGCATTTAAATGGGCAGATGAGACAGCGGAGACAACATTAACTGAGATTGAATGGAGCCCATCAAGAACCGGACTGATCAATCCAGTGGCAATTTTTGAACCAGTAGAATTAGAAGGAACGACTGTCAGCAGAGCCAGTCTCCACAACATTAGTGTGATGGAAGAACTGCAGTTAGGAATCGGCGATGAGATCGTTGTATACAAAGCTAATATGATCATTCCACAGCTTGCAGAGAATAAAACAAAGAGCGGCAATATAGAGATTCCGCATACTTGTCCTGCATGCGGTGGTGAGACAAAGATCGAAGATGAAAATGGAATCAGGACCTTGGTCTGCACCAATGAATTTTGCAGTGCAAAGAAGATCAAATCATTCTCGCATTTTGTATCAAGAGATGCAATGAATGTTGATGGACTATCCGAAGCAACATTACAGAAGATGATCGATGTTGGACTATTAAATGAAATTTATGACATCTTCACTTTAAAAGATCACAAAGAAGAGATTCTGGAATTAGAAGGATTTGGGGAAAAATCCTACCAAAATCTGATCAATGCGATCAATGATTCCAAACAGCCTGCATTGGCAAACTTTATTTATAGTCTGGGAATTCCGAATGTAGGACTTTCCAATGCAAAATTGATCTGCAAACATTTTAAAGAAGATTTCAATGCGATCAGAGAAGCCGATGCAGAGGATTTTATTGCGATCGATCAGATTGGACCGATGATCGCAGAAGCTATGGTATCATATTTTCATACACCACATAATCAGAAGATCTTAGAACAACTGTTACAATATGTGCAGTTTGAGAAGAAAGAAGAAAGTAAGACAGAACAGATATTAGAAGGAAAAACATTTGTTGTGACAGGATCACTTGATCATTTTGATAACAGAAAACAACTAAAGGAAGAGATTGAGCAGATGGGAGGCAAGGTCACAGGATCAGTGTCAAAGAAAACAGACTATCTGATCAACAATGATAAAATGTCGCAGTCATCAAAGAATAAGAAAGCGATGGAATTAAACATTCCAATACTGAGCGAAGAAGATTTCCTTGATCTGATCGGACGATAATAAATATAGATTGCATAAAAAATGCAAGAGTTTTATAATAAATATCTGACAGGAAAAATGCTGTCAGCTTAAAAAGCAATCGAAAAAAAGAGAAGGAGATTTGATAAAATGCCAATTCGAATAGACAACGATCTGCCGGCGAAGGCAGCCTTAGAAGAAGAGAATGTATTTGTGATGGATAAAGAAAGGGCATGTACACAGGATATCAGGCCTTTAAAGATTGCAATTTTAAATCTGATGCCAAACAAATTAGACACAGAACTTCATTTGCTGAGAAGTTTATCAAATACACCATTACAGTTAGATATCACATTTTTACAGACAGAATCTTATGTTCCGACTCATGTATCAGAGTCACATATGGAGAAATTTTATAATTATTTCTCAGAGATCAAAGACAAACGTTTTGACGGACTGATCATTACAGGAGCACCAGTAGAGTTAAAAGAATTTGAAGAAGTTGATTACTGGGATGAAGTTGTTGAGATCATGGAATGGTCCAAGACACATGTCACGTCAACTTTGTATATCTGCTGGGCAGCACAAGCAGGACTTTATTATCACTATGGGATCAAGAAACATATCTTGAATAAGAAGATTTCAGGTGTTTATGAACACCATCCATTACATAATAAACTTCCTATTATTCGAGGATTTGATGATAAGTTCTACGTGCCACACTCTAGAAATACAGGAGTTGACGGAGAAGCCATCCGCAAGAATAAAGAATTAACAATCGTAGCAGAATCAGATGAGACAGGACCATACATTATTTTGAATTCCACAGGAAGTCAGGTATTTGTCACAGGACATCCAGAATATGATGTGATGTCACTGCATTATGAATATGTAAGGGATGTGAAACGAGGACTGAATCCGGATATACCAAAGAATTATTACAAAGATGATGATCCAACGAAGAAACCAGTGAAGTCATGGAGATGTCATGCAAATGCTATGTATTATAACTGGCTGAATTATTATGTATATCAGGTGACACCATACGATCTGGAAAAAGACAAATAAAACAAAGGTTGCTGTACAAAGTATGGCAGCCTTTTTGAAATAATGATACAGCATGTATATGGAGAAAAGAAAGGAAAACAAATGATCAAACTAATCGCAACAGACATTGATGGAACATTAGTGGCAGATGGGACACTGGATCTGAATCCGGAATATTATGACGTGATCAAAGAACTGAAACGAAGGGGAACGATCGTGTTAGCGGCAAGCGGCCGTCAGAGAGCAAGTATCGAGAAAGTATTCACGCCAGTACTTGATGACATCAGTTTTATTTCAGAAAATGGAACTTGTATTCATTCCAAAGATTATCAATATGTAGATGTGATCGACCCAGAGATCGTAAGAACTTATATTGAAGAAGCAAGACAGTTCCCAGGATGTGAGATTGCGATCAATAAAGATAACATGACATATATGGAGAATATCGGGATTTACCAGCATCTGGTCGGAGACTATGGCTACAGAGGTGATCTCGTAGATGATGTTTTAGGGAATCCAGAAGGTGTATGTAAGATGAGTATTTTTCATCACAATTGCGCCGAAGATGTAGTTGGGGATGAGTTCATCAAACGATGGGGCAAGAAGATGAATGTTGTAGTATCCGGAAAATGCTGGGTTGATTGCGCCAACAAAGGTGCGAACAAAGGAAGTGCCTTAAGACATTTTCAGGAAGAATACGGAATCACACCAGATGAAACACTGGCATTTGGAGATAATTTAAATGATATCGAGATGTTAAAACGTGCAAGTCACAGTTTTGCAGTGGAGAATGCCAGAGATGAAGTAAAAGAAGCAGCGAATTTTGTAGCACCATCTTACAAAGAAGATGGAGTACTTCAGGTATTGAAAGCAGTACTGAGTGGTGAATTATGCTAACAGAAGAAATGACCATGACTTATGAAGAGTCTGTAAAATATTTATACAAAATCGCAGGATTCGCCACAAAATCTTCTCTCGAAGATATAAAATACTTTTTAGAACGATTGGGAAATCCTCAAAAAGAGCTGCATATGATCCATGTAGCAGGGACGAATGGAAAAGGATCCGTCTGTGCATTTTTAGAAGCACTCCTTACCCAGCATGGAAAGAAGACAGCTTCCTTTACCTCGCCACATGTTGTGAAGATCAATGAACGAATCAAGCTGTGTGCGAAAGAGATCAGTGATGAACGATTTGCATCAGCTGCGGTGAAGGTAAGACATGCCATTGAAACTGGAATAACAGAAGGAAAGAATAGCCCATCATTTTTTGAGGCAGTATTTCTGATGGCGATGGTGATCTTTCAGGAAGAACAACCAGATATCTGTATGATCGAGACAGGAATGGGTGGAAGATATGATGCTACCAATGTTATCTGTCCGAAGGTCAGTGTGATCACTTCGATCAGCGAAGATCATATGGAATTTCTGGGACAAACATTGGAAGAGATCGCAACACACAAAGCAGGGATCATTAAGCCAGGAATTCCAGTTGTGACAATAGAACAGGAACCCAAGGTAAAAGAAATCCTTTCTGAAGAAGCAAGGCAGAAAAAATCACGAATTTATGACATTTCTGAAGATAATCTTAATTTTAAAGAAAAAGCAGGAAAATATATTGATTTTTTAAATGTCAATGCGTATGATAAGGAAAGAGATGTGCGGACCAACATTGCAGGAGAATTTCAGAAGTCCAATCTTGCAGCAGCATTGCAGACAGCAGAACTTATCTGTGGACGACTTGATGAAGACAAGATCTATGAAGCACTGAGCCAGATCAGGATCAGCGGAAGGATGGAAGAGATCGCACCAGGGATCATTGTGGATGTATCGCACAATATCCAAGGAATGCAAGGATTTGTACAGACTGTGGAGGCAAACTACCATGGAATGAAGAAGCGGATCTTATTTGCAGCATCTCATCAGAATGAAGAAGAATATATGAAGAACATTTTGAAGACGATTCCAGAGATTGAAGCCTTTTATACAGTGGGGATTCATAAGAGAAGAATCGACGAAGCAGAATTTCAGGATGCTTTTCGTAAGATGATAGACAGGAATCAGGAAACAACGGTATGCTTTGTTGTCGGATCTTTTTATCTGGCAGGCATGGCCAAAGAGTTTATAAATCAGGAGGAAGAGAATGTTAGACTTTAACGAAGAATTAGCCAAGTTTCAACCATGTGCAGATTTGGAAGAAGCGGAAGAGAATATATATGGGAAAGAATTAGAAGAGATCAAGAAGAATAAGACAGAATTATATAAAGCCAACCAGATGATCAAGAAATACAATCAGGCATTAAACTACGCCAAGCAAGGGAATGATGACCTTGCGATGTTACAGTTAAAGAATGTTGTGGCAGCTATTCCTAATTTTGTAGATGCATATCTTTTAATGGCATTATTATCCATCAAGGGAGAGAATTATGATAATGCAAGAACATTCCTTGATACGATCTTAAAGATCGATCCAAACAACGAATCAGCAGTGGAATATGGCAAAGAATTTGAGACAAAAGTAGTCGAAGAAGAGCCACAGACAACTGAGCCAGAGAAGAAAGACAAGAAGAAAAAAGAGAAGAAAAAAGTTGTGAGCCAGCCAGAAGAACCAAAGAAAAAGAAAAATCCATTTAATATTTCTTCAATTCAGGAAAACGAAGCTGGAAAGAGCCCGATGTTTTACATGGTAACAGGAATTGTGATCGGTGTGATCGTGGCAGCAGTTTTGATCTATCCAACAGTACGTGCAAGCTTCAGTCATAAGAACTCTACACAGGTAGAAGATTATAAAGAACAGATCCTTGCCAAAGACACACAGTTGAAAGCAAGCGAGAAGAAAGTTAAAGAAGCAAAGGCAGCACAGAAGAAAGCAGAAGATGAATTAGATGAGTACATTGGAACAAGCAAGAAAGACGGTGTCTATGATCTGTTGTTAAGTGCCTTACAGAAATACAGCGATCGTGATTATACAGGATCTGCAGATGCGTTATTAGATATCGACAGTCAGAAACTAACAACAAAGAATATGAAAGCGATTTACAAAGATCTGACAGCAAAGGTATATCCAAGTGCAGGAACTGGATTATACAGCAAAGGAAAGAATGCATACTGGGCAAAAGACTACAAGACAGCGATCTCTTATTTAAAGAAAGCGATCAAAGTCAGCGATACAAACCGTTATGCATATGATTATCTTGCCAAAGCTTATGAAGGTGCTTCCGATCAGAAGAATGCGAAGAAGACATATCAGACGATTATCGAAAAGTTCCCAGGAACATCTCAGGCGATCAATGCGAAGAGTCGAATTGATGCAATGGGTAAAAAGAGTGCCAAAAGTTTATAATTAATATTACACAGAATACAAGTTTACAAACAAAAGATAAAGGAAGAAGAACAGGCGAAAGTTTGAACTTCTTTCTTTTTTTATTTTCTATCAAGAAATTCAAGATGATCTTGGAAAGGAACGTATCACAGCAAAGAGCAGGAAGGAGCGATCAGAAACATGCTGCCCGCCTGCCCGACGGAAACACCCAACTGCTCTCCCATCACAAAAGGAAGCAAAGGGAAAAGCATATAGACGGATATGAACAGCAACAGATTTGCCGTACACATCCGCCAAAAATTGAGTGTCATGAGTTTGTTAGTACTGTTCTTTCTCATTCGGGAAATCTAAATTCTTCACATCGGATACATAACGGCTGATGGCATCCGTCATCACTGTATGCAGGTCGGCATAGCGACGCAGGAAACGGGGACGAAAACCGTTATTCATACCCAGCATATCCTGAACCACCAACACCTGGCCGTCCACATCGCCACCGGCACCGATGCCTATAACGGGTATAGTCAGCTCGCTTGCCACGCGGGCAGCCAATGCGGCAGGAATCTTCTCCAATACCAGTCCGAAGCATCCGGCTTCTTCCAGCAAATGCGCATCGCGTACCAGTTTCTCGGCTTCGGCATCATCCTTGGCACGGACCGTATATGTTCCATACTTGTTGATGGATTGGGGCATCAGTCCGAGATGTCCCATGATGGGAATACCGGCGCTGAGGATACGCTTCACCGTACCGATGATTTCCTCGCCTCCCTCCAGTTTGAGGGCGTCGGCATGGCTTTCTTTCATAATACGGATAGCGGAAGCCAATCCCTCCAGTTCGTTGCCCTGATAAGAGCCGAAAGGCATGTCGACAATGACCATGGCACGCTTCACACCGCGAACCACGGATTTGCCATGATAAATCATCTGGTCGAGCGTGATGGGAAGCGTGGTGACATTGCCTGCCATTACATTGGAAGCGGAATCTCCCACCAGAATCACGTCTACCCCGGCACCGTCCACAATCTGCGCCATAGTATAGTCATATGATGTCAACATTGATATCTTTTCGCCTCTCTGCTTCATTTCGATAAGGCGATGTGTAGTCACTTTACGAGTGTCGTCTGAAATATAACCCATGATAGTATTTACAATTTGGCAATTTACAATTACTCAATTTAATTTTCGGCGCAAAGGTAATCCTTTTTCTGATTACTTGTACAATTGAGTTAATTTATCGTAAGTGAATCCCTGAAAGTCATCCAATACATAATGACACAACGGAGCTATGTCTTCACGGGAATTGGTGGTTGCCAACCCTATAACGGTAGCTCCTGAAGCCATGCCGGCTTTCAGCCCGTTGAAAGAATCCTCGAATACATATGTGGTGTCGGGAGTTGTGCCGAAAACCTCCATACCCAACAGAAAACAATCCGGTGCAGGCTTGGAAGCCGTAAACATCTCGGCCGTAAGGATACGGTCGAAAAGAGTCTTTATTTCGGGATGAACCCGATAGACAGCTGCCATCTTCGCTTCGTTGGAGCTGGTCACTACGGCAGTCTTCACCCCATTCCGGTGTAGGTCGGCAATGAAGTCAAGCACTCCGGGAATAAAGTCGAATGACATTTCCTGTTCAAAGCGGTTCAGCCGTTCGGTAATTTCGGCCTGTTCCTTCGCCATGCCCGGAAAAAAGGTATCATAAATATAGACCAGCGTCTGGCCCTTCACCCTGCCTTCAATATCATCCATACCCAAATACTGCTTTCCCATTTCATGCCAGAAGTGACTGTACTGTGTTTCCGTGTCTACCACCACGCCGTCAAAATCAAAAAGTACGGCGGTTGCTTTTGTTGTGTCCATAAACTTTCTTTTACCTAAATCTGTTAATACCAAAACATTATAGCGTACAAAGGTGGGAATAATCTGCGAATCAAACAAATATTTTATACCTTTGTGCTCCTTAATTGACTCATATCAAATGAACAACGCGCATATATTAGGAACCGAACGTATTGGCAAACTGCTTGTGCAGTACTCCATTCCGGCCATTATAGGCATGACGATTACTTCGTTGTACAACATCATCGACAGCATTTTCATCGGTCATGGCGTAGGTCCTATGGGCATTGCCGGACTCGCCATTACTTTCCCTCTGATGAATCTGGTCGTGGCTTTCTGTACGATGGTATCGGCAGGCGGTTCCACCATTTCGTCCATCCGTCTGGGGCAGAAAGACCTGGACGGAGCAACGGAAGTATTGGGAAACACACTGATGTTCTGCCTGGTCAACGCATTCATATTCGGCAGTGTTTCATTCATCTTTCTGGATGACATCCTGCGCTTCTTCGGTGCCAGCAATGATACGTTGCCATATGCCCGCGACTTTATGCAGGTGATATTACTGGGTACCCCCGTCACTTATACCATGATTGGCCTAAACAATATCATGCGTGCCACGGGATATCCCAAGAAAGCGATGCTCACGTCTATGGTAACGGTAGTCTGCAACATAATCCTCGCTCCCATTTTCATCTTCCAATTTGACTGGGGAATACGGGGAGCTGCAACGGCAACGGTCATCTCGCAGTTCATCGGCATGGTGTGGGTAGTGAGCCATTTCCTGCAAAAGACAAGTGTGGTACGTCTGCAACGGGGGTTCTGGAAGATGAAGAAACGTATCATCAGTAGTATATTATCCATCGGTATGTCACCGTTCCTGATGAACGTCACGGCATGTGTCATTGTGATTATCGTAAACAACAGCCTCCAACAGTACGGAGGCGATATGGCCATCGGGGCATATGGCATTATCAACCGACTGTTGGTACTCTATGTAATGATTGTATTGGGGCTGACGATGGGAATGCAACCGATTGTAGGCTATAACTTCGGTGCGCAAAAGCACGACCGTGTGAAGGCTACCCTGCGCCTGACCATCATTGCCGGAGTATGTATCACCAGTACCGGCTTCCTTATCTGCGAATTGTTCCCCCATGCCATATCTGCCATCTTTACCAGTGATGAAGAGTTGATAGATATTGCTTCCAGAGGCGTACGCATTGCCGTAGCCATATTCCCGCTGGTAGGTGCACAGATTGTCATCGGCAATTTCTTCCAAAGCATCGGGAAGGCGAAAATCAGTATCTTCTTGTCGCTGACACGCCAATTACTGTATCTGTTGCCGGGACTACTGATATTCCCGCATTACTTTGGGCTGGACGGCATCTGGATATGTATGCCGGTATCGGACTTCTTTGCTTTTGTAACGGCAGCGGTGGCATTGTGGATATATAATACCCGGTTATCTGTCAAGAGCAGATTTACGAAAGATTAAAAGATTATAGGAAAAAGAAAAGGAGAAGCCATACCTCTCCTTTTACGCTAATTTAAAATTGAAGTGTTTATAAAATCACTTTATAAAGATACAGCATCCAGAAGCCGATGTCAAGTATTTCGGGATATTTCATTCACTCTTGATGCTATTTACCGGATTCTCATTGGCAACATGCCATGATTTCATCACTACACATCCCACGATAAATGCAAGCAACAAAAAGCCGATACTGATATATCCGACGATAGGCAGTAGCACCACATCACTAAACTGGCTGATCCAGATTTGCCCTACCTCGTAAGCTACAAGTGTTCCAAGCACTACAGACGGTATGGAAATCCAAAGCACATCACGCGACAGCAATCGCAATATACCGGATGTTTCCGCTCCATTCACCTTACGAATGGCAATCTCTTTGGAACGTAAACGTATTTCATCATCCACATATCCCACCAGCCCCATCAAAATGATAAAAAGAATGGTGACAGATGCCCATAAAGTGACATCACGGAAGACACGCACAGATTCGGCATAATTGTCCAACATTTGCTCCATAGAACGAAATACAAGGTCATCTTGCGGATATAGACGGCTCATATCCTCGTTCAATCGGCGCAGGTTGTCATCAAACGGTTCTTTAAGGCGGGCCTCCAGACAAAAGGCTGTGAAAGATGCCTTTAACAAGCAAAGTAGCTTCATGCCTCCAGAAATCGTATGACACAGTCTTACCTATGGGATTTTCATCACCAAATACCTGCCGTACTGCCGTTTCTGAAAGGAAAACTACATCTGGATTCGCTAAATCCTGCGGATTTCCTTTCACTACATCCAAACCGAGAACAGAAAAATAGAGCGTATCAGCAACCACAGTCTTCAATTCCAACGGACGGTTGCCCAACTTATATTTGTCACCAAACAGTGAACAACTGACCGTAGCTCCTTGTACCTTATCAGAAAATTCTTCAGCTATCACATTAGGAACCGGAATAATAGTGTAGGAACTTTCTCCCCCTTCCAACACTCCATTTTTCAACCAACCCGTCTTCACAATATAAAGGTTATCCGAATCATGATAAAAGTTATCAAAACTCAACTCGAATGCAATCCGTGCAAATAGAAATACAGACATCAGCAGTCCCAATGCCAAAGATACAATCTTAATGGCATTGGAGCCTTGCTTGTGCAACAAGCTTTGTAATGTATAATAAATGTGCCGCCTCATAATTTCCTGAAGTTATTTTTTATTCGCTCTTAATGCTCTTTACCGGATTCTCATTGGCTATATGCCATGCTTTGACTACCACCACCAATACAATGAGTGCCAGCAAACAAATGCCCAACAGCACAAACCATCCAACGGAAAGAGCATTAAGAGCGAATAAAAAATAACTTCA
>ERZ810487.246-NODE-246-length-11796-cov-5.21071_pt1 | contig 11796 bp, 8 predicted proteins | sample MGYA00520492_ERZ810487 | MGnify/ENA primary metagenome ERZ810487 (study PRJEB31588, sample SAMN03399917) | human gut metagenome | study: EMG produced TPA metagenomics assembly of the PRJNA231909 data set (A prospective, longitudinal analysis of the... | reverse complement strand
GTGCTCTTCCGATCTCATAAGTAATGAGCACCTTTGCATCCTTTGGTACCAATGTATCTAATTCATCTAAACGGTCTTTACCAAATACGATATGTGTAGGGTTATAAAAATCAAAATTATACATACATCCTCCATTAATCCGACATATAGATATATGAATCCATATTAGAATTATACAAAAATATTTAAAATATAAATTTACTACCTAGCGATCACACATTCAATATAACACATTAATCAATATATTATATTGAATTGTATTATAAATGAGCTAGAATTTCACCATAGTTTTAATCTATAGCTAACTGATATGCTTTTATCATATACAAATCCCCTTCATCCATGATAGGATATAACCATTATAAGACTTGAAAGGGATGATTATATGAAATTAAAAACATTGTTAGCACCATTACTTATCGGTGCTCTTGCATTTGCTATCGCTGGTTGTGGTAGTACATCAAATCAATCAACACAAACACAAAAAGAAATCAAAATAGGTGCTACATCTGGTCCTCATGCACAAGTAGCTGAAGCTGTAGCAAAAGAAGCTAAAAAACAAGGAATCGATCTTAAAGTAGTTGAATTCTCAGACTATGTAACACCTGATAAAGCCCTTGCAGATGGCGATATTCAACTGAATGCTTATCAACATGTACCATTTATGGAAAACTTTAACAAACAAAATGGTTCCAACTTAGTAGCAATCGGTAAAACAATTTTGGTGCGTATGGGCTTATATAGTAATAGCGTACACAGCGTACAAGATGTACCTGAAGGCGCTACTGTTTCTATCCCAAATGACCCTACTAATGGTGGTCGTGCATTAGCATTATTAGCTAAAGCTGGATTAATTACGTTAAAAGATGGTGTCGGCTTCAAAGCAACAGTTGCAGATATCACATCTAACCCGAAGAATATAAAGATTCAAGAACTAGAAGCAGCTCAATTACCTCGTAGTCTAGATGATGTAACAATTGCAGTTATTCCAATGAACTATGTGCAAAGTGCTGGTCTTAGTGTAGAAAAACAAGGTTTCTTCTTCGAATCTAAAGATGAACCACTAACAGTTATCGTACTTGCAGTTCGTAGTGAAGACAAAGACAACGAAACATACAAAAAAATTGCAGATATTTACAAATCTGATGCTATTAAACAATACATCGACGAAACATTCAAAGGCACTATTACAACTGCCAACTAATAAAGTTTATATCGTCACTATATAACTAAAAAGAGATGCCCCAATGATTACAATCATTGGGGCATCTCTTTTTTACTCTTCTGTATCAAATGTAACATCTAATGGTTGACGCTCTACAATATTGCGATATCGTACTTTAGGATATCCCATAAGAATGCCACCAGCTACAATTTTATCATCAGGTACACCTAATTCATCTAATAATGGTTGGTATTCAGCTTCTCCAGCATGTTCAAAGAAACCAGCCCAACAAGTACCAAGGCCTAAAGTCGGCGCATATAGCTCAGCATAAGACAAGCAAGAGTGACCACTATCATGGGTACGATGAATATCTTTTTTAGAGCCAATTGCCACTACGAGAGCCGGCGCATCGCGCAAGATATACTCCTTGCCTTTATCTACCTCTGCTTGAGCAGCACGAGCATAGAGACGCATAATCGGTACTGTTTTTGCAGCCAGATGCATCCACTCTAGAACAAGATCAGCAATACGGCGCAACGTTTGTTTATCTCGGATTACTATATACGAAATACCTTGTGTGTTAGTCGCTGTTGGCGCCATTCTTGCAACGTTTAGCACTTTGCGAATGAGCTCTACAGGGACTGGTCTATTTTGATAGTTACGAATAGAGCGACGACTACGCATGAATAGCTCAGCTTGCTCAGGCGTTAACTTAGGTTCCTTTGTAATATCGATTTGCTCCTTACGCGGTGTCATATCGCTATCAAGAGCAAGCGTTGGGCATACGGAAATACAATGCCCACAGGAGATACAACCTCCCCTGCCAGTTACAGGTCCAGCATCGGACATCACCAGCAATCCGGTCGGACAGTCAGCAACGCAAAGGCCGCATCGTGTACAGACTTCTGTATTGACGGTAAATAACATCTGAATATCCTCCAAATACTACTATAAAGCCTATTATAACATACAAAATCAAGTCATATCTAGTTTTAAACAATTATTCTAATTGTAATGGAGCTAATCCCTGTTCCTATATTTGCCTTTTGGATGGGGCCCCGTTTCATTAATACAACTTGGTAAAAAAAGTAAGAATACGCTTGCTTGCTCCGTTCTTCGCAAAGTCGCTGCACAAGCGTATTCTTACTTTTTTATCACTGTATTTATAAAGATGCCCCATCCAAAAGCGTAAATAATCTAGCTAATACTTATATAGAGTCATTACAATTACACCTTGAAATAAATCATAGAAAACACTATCATTTTACACATTATAATAAACTTTATAGTAGTGGCGCCATGCCCACCGTATGGGAAGGACTAGCCAGAGGATAATCTACTGGCTTGTCTTGATGCAAATTCAGTCAAAACTACTTAGCCGCTCTCGCCTCTCCGTTCCTCTAATTATAAAAGCATATTCAGTAAATATCAGATGTAGCTTGTGATGGGACCGGTTAATAGCAGACGCTCAAATAATAAAAAGAGTTCCCTATGCAGCGACTTTGCGAAGAACGGAGCAAAGAGGGAACTCTTTTTATTATTTATTGAGTTGTCGCAATCTAACAGGGCCCCATCACAAGCGGAGAAGATTTACTCAAATGCTTTTATAAGTTCCATGTATTGCGCTTTATGTGTCATTCTCCAGGTCCCAAAGTCTGGTTCTGCGGATTGGTTTAGAATATTTGCCAAAGATTCCAAAAATTCTGGAATTTTTGTAGCTACAATATTGCCGGCCATTTTACCGAAGTTTTCAGAGCCCATGTGTTCTGAGCCACCGTCTACAAGGATAAATGCTACCATAGGTTTCTTATCTACTAATTTTACAGCACCATGGAAACCAATTTCGCCAATTTGGTGTGTACCACAGGAGTGTGGGCAACCAGATATATGTAAACGAGGTAGTTTTCTTGTATCTATGCCCTTTTCTTCAAGGTGTGCGAAGATATCTTTCAAAAGACCGTTAGAGTCTTGCATACCAATCTGACATATAGTAGAACCAACGCAAGATACGGAACGGCGGAAATCATTTTTAGCGCTGTCATCAGTTAATTCCGCAATTTTGCGTGCTTCATCAGCTGTGAGATTGATGAAGAACAATGCTTGGTCTGGCGCAATACGTGCTTCAACTTGATCAAGTGTCACCGCATAGTCAAGGGCCGCCAGCAAGTGTTCAACGTTCGCATCGCCACCTGCCGGATGGTATTCTACATAGTATAACCCGTCTTGTTTTTGACGGTGAATACGATAGTTTTCCACAGAAGCATCACGCTTACCAGTTTTTGTAATTTCATAAGCGTAATCAGCCGGATTAATACTTAGGTGTTCTACTTCTTTTACCATAGCTAGGGTTTCTTCATAGATTTTGATGAAAGCTTCCGCCCCACCCATTTCAGCAGGCATGTAACGAGTACGAGCCTTACCGCGGTTTTTGAAGTTACCATGGTTAGAAAAGACCATAAGCATAGCTTTCACATGGTACAAAACATCCTCAGGCGCTACATCATGTGCCACCGGAATACCAATGCGAGGATTAGGACCAATACCGCCACAAGCATACACATCAAAGGTATTGTGTTTTGTTAAGTTAAAACCTAGGTCCTTGAACGTAGAATGTGGGGTACTATCAAAACCATTATCTATGCCCATTTTAAATTTGCGAGGAATCTTGATATAGAACATTTGCTCCATAAGAAATTCACTAATAGCCGTTGCATATGGCGTAATATCTAGAGTTTCACGAGGATCAATGCCGCGTAAAATACTAGCTACCACATTGGGATTATCACCACCAGCACCACGGTTGTAAATACCGTGATCATAACATTCCTTATAGAGCTTTAATATTGTATCACCATCGAGGCCGTGCATTTGTAAGCATTGGCCAGTAGTGAAATGTACGTGTTGTAGGTTATATTTACGAATGGAGTCCGCTAAAAACTGCATGTGCTCGCGCGTCATGCGGCCACCATTGAAACGCCAACGGCTCATACCAGTATTTGCACCGCGCTCAGCGTAACTACCATAGGCACCGGACTGCCCTTTATAATCTGCAATAGATAGTTCTTTCTTATAGAACTTATGTGTCATATCCTCAAACTTTGGATAATCTGCAATTAATCGATCTTTCAATTCTTGTGTAATCATACTATTACCCTCTTGGCTTATATTTATTAAGCATAATTCGTAACTTTATAACGCTTAGTATACCATATATGCATAAGTATGTTAGTAGCTAAGCTCACAATTTCAATATCGATTCTTAATAATATAGTTTACAATCTGTAATAATTATCACTTTTAAAAAAGGCAAAAGAGGCTGTAACCAAATGTGGTTTTACCACATTCAGCTACAGCCCCTTTTTATAATAATTATATGATTAAGTATTGCTAGTTATTATACTCGACCTTCGTTAGGATTATTGTATGCATCCTTATCGATGGTTCCCATAATTTTGTCTACTACCAAAGCATTTGTTAATGACCCAGATACGTTCAAACATGTACGTCCCATGTCAATCAATGGATCGATAGCTAGAATTGGGCTAATGGAGGTGAAGTATGCTCCAAGGCCTGTACCACTAAGGGATACAGATGCCGCCATTGTAGCCGTACCTGGCACGCCTGCGATACCAACAGAACCAATAGCAATAACGATAACACTCATGATATACATAGTCATATCAAATGGAATATTGGCTACATTAGAGATGTACACCACAACAAGTGCTGGGAACACGCCCGCACAACCTTGCATGCCCGCAGTAGTACCGAAGGAAGCTACTGTATTAGCAGTTGTAGCATTTACACCAAGACGTTTTGTCAAAGTCTCTACAGTTAATGGCAATACACCCATCGAAGAACGAGAAGTGAACGCCAATAAGAGTGGTGCTTTCGCTTTCTTGAAGTATGTAATCGGATTGTAGCCAAAGCTAGTAATCAAGATTGCTTGTACGACAAACATAATCAAAAGACCAACGTAAAGCAATACTACGAACAAGCCCATATCAAGAATAGCTTGTACACCGCGTGTTGCCAATGTAGATGCTAATAAAGCAACTACACCATATGGCATAAGACCAATAATGAAATCAGCTACCCAGGAAATCAATTGGTGAAGTTCATCAAATAGTTTTGTGAACACCTCCATAGAGTTTGTCCCTGTTTGTTTTAACAGACGAGCTACGCTACCCAAGATAATTGCAAATACGACAATGCCGATAACATTTGTTTCAGCAGCCGCTTGAATCGGATTGCTTGGGATTAGTGCTCGGAATGTATCAACCATAGGTTTGATTTCACGAATCTTCTTACCAGATTCAACAATATCAAAACCTTGACCTAAACCGAAGGCATTCCCCAAAATTAGGCCGACTATAGCAGCAACGGCTACCATGCCGAGATTTGTAGAAATCATGGCAACTACTAACTTTTTGAGGTTAGCTCCTGCCTCCATGTGTAAAATAACGTGAACAATAGAGATAAAAACGATAGGAATAACAAGCATGCGGATTAAGTCGATGAAACCGCCCCCTACGAGAGAGAACCACTTTGTACTTTCCTTGATGTAAACCACTTTGGATGGATCATCAGGGAAGCCTGCAATAATTTGGACCGCTATACCAAGTACGGCACCAGCAATAGTACCAATAATAACAAGATTACCGAAGGATGTGCCCTTGCGTTGCAATACATAAATACCAATTAACACGAGCACAAACACCGCGATAATACCAATACTTAGTGGATTGCTTAACATGAGGTAATCTGTAAAGAATGGAATATTCATAATACACCTCTTTAATTCATATCACAACAATAGGTTATGAACTTAGTATAGCATATATCGAAAAAAATACAAGTATAATATTTATTTTTTGGTAACATTTAATGTATTCTGTAATATATACACCAAAAAGGCGATTTTCCAGAAGAAAATCGCCTTTAGTAAATCTAGCTATTATATTATCTGTTAACTAAGATATAAGTTACTTGGATAGGACCATGAGCACCATCTACAGTTACCAATTCGATATCCGCCGTACGGGACGGACCAGAAATCAAGCAGATATTTGTAGGGAACTTAGCTGGATCGTTGTGATACCGTTCAGCCAAATGTTCCATTGTTTGTGTCATGCGAGGGTTGATTGTATCAGTATACAACACAGCAATATGTGTTGTAGGCAACAAGCTAATCGCACGGCCAGAGTCCTCACCAGAAGCTTGTACTACAGTAGCAGTTTCTGCAATACCGCAGTATGGGAATGTAATACCAATATCAGCATTAGCAGTATTAGAAATACATTCTTCACGACCTTTAGCTGGATCCCATTGGAAGTATGTACGAGTGCCACCATTATTAGCTGCATCTTGTTCGAACAATTCTTTTAATTTATATTCTTCTACTTCAGGAGAGCTTGGGAATACAATTTTACCGTTTCCCCAGTCTTCGATAGCTGCAAAAATTGTTTCACCTAGTTTGTCAGGTGTAGTTTCAACGAATTTTGTACCAACACGTTGACATTGTTCCTTAAACATTGTCAAAATTTGATCCCGACTCAAATCTTGGAACATAGTTTCTTGAGGACCATGGCTATAATCAAAGCCTTCTACAAAAGCAGGGCACATTTCTTGATCACGGCCTAATGCACGAGATAAACGTGCAATAAATTGATTACGTTTAGCTACATCCATTATTTTTTCTCCTTCTTCTTGTTCTTTTCATGTTCAGCATATAAATCACGGAATTTCTTGAATTTCAAGGAACCCAACTCTTTAGACTTAGTCCAACCGTTCATAACTGGAATAGCTTGAGTCCATTCAGGCATGTTACCTTCTTTATTACTAATTAAGTTCATACCGATAGCACCAGCTTTTGTGCCAAGATCAAATAATGTTGCATTACCGAACATCTTAGCAGCTGCTGTGAAGATAGCTTCTTCTGCTTTTGGACGAGTCTTTTCAATATCAGCCATGATATGACGGTGCTCCATCAACAATTCATGCAATGGAATAGCTACTGGACAGTTTTCTGTACATGCACCGCATAATGTAGAAGCATATGGAAGATCGCCGGCTACATCGTAACCTTTGAATAATGGAGTCAATACAGCACCCATTGGACCTGGATATACAGAACCATATCCATGACCGGAAACGTGACGGTATACAGGACAGATATTCATACATGCACCACAACGGATACAACGTAGCATTTCTTGGAATGTACCACCCAAGATGCCAGAACGACCGTTATCAATAATGATGATATGAGTTTCTTCAGGACCATCAGCTTCACCAGGACGCGCAGGACCAGTCATCATGGAGAAGTAGTTAGAAATCTTAGAACCTACTGCAGAACGGTTCAACATTTCCATCATAACATCAAGAGCTTTGAAATCAGGAACAATACGTTCTGTACCTAAGAAAATCAATTGAGTCTTAGGAATAGAACTAGCCATACGACCATTACCTTCGTTGGAAACGATTGTACATGTACCAGATTCAGCAACTGCAAAGTTACAACCATTAACACCTACATCAGCTTTTAAGAAGCGCTCACGTACATAACCACGTACAAAGTGAGTCATTTCCGTAGGGTTTTCAGTTCCTGTATAACCTAATTTTTCAGCAAAAATTTCGCGGATTTTGTTACGTTCAAAATGAAGACCTGGTACTACGATGTGAGATGGAGGACTTACTGCAGTTTGCAAAATAAATTCAGCCAAGTCAGTTTCGTTAACTTCAATACCAGCTTCTTCTAATACTTCGTTCAAACCAATTTCTTCAGTTAAGATAGTTTTGGATTTAACGATCATTTTTGCTTCGCGTTGGCGAAGGATATCTAATGCAATTTGAGTCGCTTCTTTGTCATCGAACGCAAAGTGAACTTTAGAACCAGCTTTTTCAGCATTGTCAGCAAATTGACTTACATAGTAATCCAAGTTGTTAAGTACGTGATCGCGAATTTTAGCCGCTTCAGCGCGGAAATCTAACCATTCAGGAACATCCGCAACTACTGTATTACGTTTATCATAAAACACGTCTTGTGCTTTTTTAATAGCTGCAACTTTGAAATCGTCAGCCAAACATTCTTTTATACGTGTTTTATAGGGGCGATTGTCATATATAAGTGCCATGTCGTCTCCTCCTTAACGGCAGTTTAAGATTTCAGCAATATGCATAACTTTGATACGGCGATCAATTTCGCCTTCTTTATGAAGACGATCAAGCATACCAGCGATGTTCATTAAGCACGCTTGGTCAGAACCGGAGATAACGTTGGCACCTGTGCCAGCAATTTCCAATGCTTTTTCGCGTGTCATAACTTCACTGATTTCAGGGTTTTTAACTGAGAAAGTACCGCCGAAACCACAGCAACGATCTGCACGTGGTAATTCAATCAAGTTGATATCTTTAACGTTTTTAAGGAGTTTGAAAGGAGGCTCTTTAATGCCCATCAAACGAGTTACGTGGCAAGATGTATGGTATGTAACGGATTCGTTAAAACGAGCCCCTACATCTTCAACACCTAATACGTCAGTAATAAATTGAGTGAATTCGTAAATTTTACCACTCAATCTTTCTGCGCGCGCCAACCACTCTGGTTGATCTTTTAAGAAATGATGATATTCATCGCGGATTGCAAAAGCGCAAGAACCGGACATGCTGACTACATATTCAGCGTTCTCAAAGCATTCGATTGTATTCTTAATTGCGTCCATAGCCGCGTCATTATAACCGGAGTTAGTGAACATTTGTCCACAACATACTTGTTTCTTAGGTACTACAAGCTCACAACCTAATCTTTCAAGTACTTCTACACCAGCCATACCTACATGAGGGTAGAACATGTCAATCAAACACTGTTGGAAAAGATGAATTTTCATATTATCTTCCTCGTCTTTTCTAGTACTTAACCTAATAAAAAATTTTGATATGTATGTGTTATGGCAATTTTTAGTAGTGAATTTTTCGACTAAATTTCTGCCCTGAACATTACTTATGCTTTCAAATAAATATTCAAAAGCTCATCGCTATAATTATAAATTAATCATGTAGATATTGTCCAAAGAATTGCTATATTCGTATGTACCCTTTTATTTCTTATATCGTTATGACTTTTTGTAATAACAAACATTGAATTTTATCACATCTATTATTTCATTTATCATTTTTTCTTGTAAAAGCCCTATAAAATCTAGATTTTGCGAATGTTTATCATTTTGCATTTTTAACTACTTTTTTAACTACTAGAAAATCAACTTTTATCTATATTTCATTCTATATTTATATAATGGTACTCAAATTTTCAAATTCATGTAAGTTTTATCCTTATAGATTACATTTTCTTATAGTAGTGTATAAATTTAAAAAGTGTTATAATTTATTTTATATAAGTATAGTTTGAAAGGAGCCCTTTTCATGAAACTAAATAAATTATCCTTGTCTTTAGCAATTACATTGGCCCTTGGTTCTACATTCAGCATGGCTCACGCTGAAACAACTGCGACTCATATAAAATCTGAAGTATCTAATGTGGCTACTAGAGCTGAGGTATCTGCTAAAGCGGATGAACACCGTGTTGATACATCTGTTAAAAACGATGCTAAACGTATTGATACATCCGTCAAAAATGATGCTAAACATGGTAGCACAGTTGTAAAACGTGATGCAAAACATGCTGATGCATCCGCTAAAAACGCTGCTAAACGCGCTGATACATCCGTAAAAAACGATACTAAACGCGTTGATACTTCTGTAAAAAATGACGTTAAACGCATTGATACTTCCGTAAAAAATGATGTAAAAGAAGATGCTGCAAAGGTAGAAGGTAAAAAAGTTGTAAAAACTAAAGAAAACTTACCTACTGGTGTATACCCTGACACAAAAGATAACTGGGCTCGCGATGCTATCCAAGCAATGACACAAGCTGGTTACCTTTCTGGTTATGCTGATAATACATTCAAACCTAGTGCACAAATTACTCGTGAACAAGCAGCTGCTATTTATGGCAAAGTGCTACAACACAACTTAAACGAACAAGAATTAGCAGAGATTGCAACAAAAGAATCCTCTACCTCCTACTCTGACGTGGAAGCAGATCGTTGGTCTAGCTCTGCTATCAAATTAGTTAGTGCTGCAGGCGTAATGGACGGCACATCTAAAACAGCTTTCACACCTAGCAAAACTATGGACCGCGAACAATTCGTTGCATCTGCTGCTAGTCTAGCTAAAAAATTGAATCTTTCTACACCTGTAAAAGCAGAAAAAGTAACATTCAAGGACGAAGCTAGCATCTCCTCTGCTTACTTGGCAGATATCCAATACATGGCACAACGAGGCATCGTAGCATCTGGGGCAACAGAAAACTTTAACCCTAAACAACCTGTAACAAGAGCACAAGCGGCAACAATCTTAAATCGTATGCTTAATGGTGCTGGCCTTGCAACACCAAAACACACTACAACTGAAGCTAAAGCTGAAACAGCTGTAAAAGAAGATGCCAAAAAAGCTGATACAGCATTAGAGAAAGATACATCTAAAGTAAGTAAAGACGCTAAAAAAGATGTAGCTAAAGCTGATAAAGCTGTAAAATCTGATGCAAAAAAAGTTGAAAAAGACCTAAAAGGCAATAAAGATGCTGCAGTAGCTGAAAAAGCTGAACCTACTCGTGCCGTTCGCCCTGTTCGTCGCAGCACACTAAAAGCACTTGATCAAAAACAACAAGCTGCATTAGAAGACAAAGTATTTTCTGAATTAAATAAAACTTATAAAACAGAAGATGCATTCCAAAATTATGGCGTAATGTACTGGCGTGACAATCAATTACACGTAGCTTTGAAAACAGACAGCGATATTTCCACAGTAAAAGCTAACCTTGCAAACCGTGGTGATTCTACTGTAAATAACTATGTTGTAGTTGAATCCTCCCAATACAGCCAAGCTGAATACGATGCAATCGATACAAACTTCCGCAACTACTACAACAAAAATGAAAAAGCAGGTACAATTCTAGCTACATTCCCTGATGTAGAAAATAACCAACTTTACGCAGTTGTATCTACAGCATCTAAAGAAACACAACAAGGAATCTCTAAATTATTCGGTTCCAAAGTAAAAATGACAGTAAAACGCTAATCGGCGTTACACTTAACCAGCCAAGGCAGCGTATACTCGACAGTACTACGCTGCTTTGTTGTATATCACTATGCATGCCAACTAATTGACTATGATGCGACGGATATAGCTTTTTATGCTGGTGAAAGTTTATATTCTACGGCTATCAAGCGCTAGCCTTTACCATGATTAGGAAGGATTTTTATGTACAAGAATACCCCTCACGCATTACGTGCCCTCGTACTCGGCACATTATTGACTACAACAGGCCTTGGTTTTGCTTCTGCAAACACAACCACTACAACTCATGCTCCTGCAACTACTGTTGAAGCCACTAAAATGGAAACAACTAAAGCACCAATGGCTAAAACAGATGCTACGAAGATGGAGACTACTAAAACAGAAGCGGCTAACGTTAAATCTACTAATACCGCATCACCTGCAATTGTAAACACCTCTATCGGTACACCTCAAGATATTCAAAAAATCCGCGCCCACATCTTTACAGATGTGCC
>ERZ810487.136-NODE-136-length-19329-cov-5.41278_pt1 | contig 19329 bp, 20 predicted proteins | sample MGYA00520492_ERZ810487 | MGnify/ENA primary metagenome ERZ810487 (study PRJEB31588, sample SAMN03399917) | human gut metagenome | study: EMG produced TPA metagenomics assembly of the PRJNA231909 data set (A prospective, longitudinal analysis of the... | reverse complement strand
TTCAGACGTGTGCTCTTCCGATCTAGAAAAAGATAGAGCTCCAAAGAGTGAGAGTGCAGATTTAGATAATCTATGGCGATTTACACCGAGTACTGAATAATTTTTTAATCTTTCTTCACAATCCTCTCTTATCATAAAAGAAATCATATGTTATCTTTCAGAAAGAGAGGTCTGATTATGACAGCAGTAAAGCATGAATGGCGTAAGCACGAAAAGGAATTGTATTGTCCGAAGCAGCAGGCGGTGCAGGTTATGGTGCCGAGCATGAAGTTCCTCGTGCTGGACGGCGTAGGGAATCCTAATCATGCGGCCTTTGCCGATGATATCGAGGCGTTATATTCGTTGTCCTACGGAATAAAGATGTTGCCGAAAAAGGGCGTGACGCCGGATGGGTACTTTGATTACACCGTGTATCCGCTGGAGGCGCTCTGGAAGCAGATTGAGCATACGAAGCAATTTGATAAGAATAATTTGCAATATCGGGTGATGATCAGACAACCTGATTTTGTGACTCCTGACGTGTTGGAGGCGGCCATTATTAATGTGTCCAAGAAAAAATCGTTGCCTCGATTTAAGGACGTTCGACTTGAATCGATAGAGGATGGTGACTGCGTACAGATATTGCATATCGGACCTTATGACAATGAACCGGAATCGTTTATGAAAGTAGATGAATTATGTACTGCTTATAACTTGCAACGTGTTAACGACGAGTGGCATCGGGAAATCTACTTGTCCGATGCACGAAAGGTGGAGCCTGCAAAATTGAAGACTGTACTGCGCGTGCAAGTGAAAAAGGGATAGTATAAAGCTGTCATATTAAACTTAATCGGATTTATGAAGGAGGCGCCTTATGGATCTGAATAGTTTTTTCTTATTATTCCCGAGCATTTTTATGTTGCACGAATTTGAGGAGATTCTTTTATTTCCGAAATTTATGCGAAGAAATCCAAAACTACAACAGCAATTTTTAGCGTCCGCTTTTACACCGTTCAGATTCAATGCCATCGTCTGTCAGGAATTCATACTCCTGTTGATTGTGCTGGGCTTGAGTATTTATTTTGAAAGCTTCGACATTTACATCACCGTCATCATAGCGTATATATACCATGTGATTGGGCATATATTCCAAAGTATTTTCCTGCGACAGTATATACCGGGCGTTCTTAGTGGTATCATCACGGCCGGTTATTGTACTTGCCGAATCTATGATGCGGTATCGGCAAACTATTGGCTTTTGGCGTATTCGTTCATAACATTGCTGCTTATCCTTGTAAACATTGCGGTGAGTTTTAAAATATTACAGACGTTACAAAAACCATCTGATTAGACTGTGAACGGAAAGCTTTCACAGATAATAGACATATTGTTAAATAAAGCGGCTTCTCCATGAGGGGCCGCTTTCGGCATATAAAAAGGTCATCAACAGTGTGTCGATGACCTCTCAATAGGTAATATACTATTATGCAATTTCTGCTTTCAAATCGATAACGTGTTTACATGCTATGCATCCCGGGCAGTCACAGAATTCAGCGCCTTTTGCCTTAATGTCTTTAGCGTGTTGTAATAGATTAGCTGCGCCTTCTGCACCAAGAATTTGTGTACCAAGTTCAGAGCCTGCAAAGCCGATTGTTTCGTCGATGAGTGCAATGTTTTGCTCCGCAACGGATACGAGTTGTTTTGTAAGTGCTTCTTGTTCAGGTTTGCCTTCTGCATTGATCCAAGATTGAGCGAATTCTTTTAATGTTGGATTGCTTGTAGGTGCATCTAATAAAGCTTGAACGAGTTCTTTTACTTGTGTATGTGTCATGATAGTCTCCTTTATATAACTACTAACTATAGCTTTGGAATAGTGCATTTAGTATCGTATGAGCATCTGTTCCTTTTCTTGAGTTCATTATAGCACCTACCATAATTTTGAATAGTAGAATGATTTGCGATAGATACTATCAAATGTGATAGATTTGTGATGATTACTGAGAAAATTTTTTGATATAATTTAATAATAAAAGCCGAATACCAAAAATTGGCGCAATGTATCTATATTGAAATCGTAGCTTTATTGAAAACGTAGCTTTACTGAATGAAAGATAGAATCAGATAGTCATAAACAAATTAGAATTTTAGGAGGAAAAGATAATGAAACATAAAGTAAAAGTAACAGTTTTAGACAAAAAGTTATATCCTGAACTACAACAGCAATACTGTGCAGATCCTGTTTCTGGTGTCTGTCCTTGTTATAATGTGGGTGACGAGTTCGTTTTTTACCGTGACGATGAGTGGGATGACTTTTGGCATATGGGATTGAACACATTGGTTAAAACGAACGGTAACAAGGATACTATTGCTGGTGGTCCGAAAATGCCGTTTTGCTCGGAAGCATGGAATGCTATTTCACGTTATATTTACACTGTTTACAAGGCGGTTCTATTATGAAAGGCTGGATGAAAAACGAAAATGAAATGATTACCTGCTGTTCAGATGGTACACGTCCGGTAATCTTCAAAATCGAGCGAGTTAATTACGAATAAGATATTGATAACTTCTAGTTTATCTGATTAATGTAATTTGAACTTATGGAGGTAGTAATGAATAAGATAACTTGCATATGTTTAGGTGTTAGAGACATGGAAAAATCAATAAAGTTCTATAGAGATGGTTTAGGATATAAGACTGACTGTAAAGAAAATAATCCGCCAGTAATATTTTTTGATACGGCAGGGACAAAATTTGAACTATTTCCTTTGGAACAATTAGCAAAAGATATTGATGAAAATAATCCACCAGCGGGAAATGGATTTGCCGGAATTACATTAGCTTATAATGTTGAACATAAAGAAGATGTTGATAATGTCATTGAATTAGTACGAAATACTGGGGGGAAAATTGTAAAAGAACCACAAGATGTTTTTTGGGGTGGTTATCATGCATATTTTGCTGATCCAGATGGATATTACTGGGAAGTTGCATGGGGTCCAAACTTTAAGTTTGATGAAAAGGGATTATTGAAATTTTAGTAGTTAATCTTGCTCAGGCGTGTCTTCGGCATCAGCTTATTATAGACTTAGAATCATGCTGTAACTAGTATTATATAGGCATTTGTTCTTTTAGTGATATAATTTACTTAATACATGTTGTTTGTTTATAGGGGAATGTATCATGAAAAAGATTATATGTGCACTGGCCACGCTAGCTTTCATAGGTTCTATTAATATTGTCTCCTCAGAGGACTTAATGCGGCTTCGTCTCAATGGTAATTCGATTTATGATCAGCCTTATGGTGATCGAAATGAGTTTCCTTGTCCAGATAGACTTGGAAGTTGTACTATGACTGATGAGGATTATAGAAGCACTCGTAAAGGTCAATCTCTAGAGGTGTTTGATAACCTATATGAGGCTAAGCAACATTTGAACTTTAAACCGCAGTTGCCAAGTGGTTTAGAGGGATTACGTTCCGTACATGTATCCATTGTGGATCACGATGTACTACAAGTGGTGTATGCCTATCATGAGCTTTTAAAAGGAACATATTTTGACCGTGTAGATGATATGCCAAAGTATATTAAGTATCGCGTATCGACTCTATCTGGTAATATTGCAGGCGATTATAAGGATTATGTGCCTCAGAAGACGGATATTGTGAATGGTATGACGGTAACCTATCGAATGGTAGATGACGCTGTTTACTTAGCATCTTGGGAACAAGCGGGGCAGAGCCATGTGTTCTTATTTAATGAGCCTATTTCTATTGAGCGGGCTAGAGAAATGATTAACAGTGTAGGTACTAATTGAGTTTATTACTGTACTATCTTTTTAAGCTTGATTAGCTTATAATATACATATAAAGAGAGCCCATTAACGTGATTAGGGCGTTAGGCTCATCTAAAACTGAACAAAATTATGATGACGCCTAACGTGTTAGAGGACTGCACTCCTCTATACGTTAGGCGTTTATCGTTGTACTACTTAACTAGTGCAATGATAGTGACTACTGATAACAGAACTATGATAATTACATAGGTAACTTCATGATTTGTCATAGTATCACCTCCTCGCGGAGATGAACCTAACTCACGTCAACGGACTCTCTTCGTAATAAGTATAGCAAAATACTTTTTACACAAATAGCGATATACAGTCCTCTTTGTTGTGGTTGATATTAAAAATAATGGAGCTTTTATGAACGCAGATAATTACAAGATTTCAACGTTGCCATATATAGAAAATGCTAGCAATGAGATAATGGAAAAGTACAATATAAAAGCACAATATGAAACGGAACCACCTCATGGAGATGCTATATATTCTATTTCTATAAAGGGGAAAGTATTACCGTTTTGGATTTATGGTAGGGACGTTACTTTCATAGGTAATAGTATGGTTATGGTCGAGTCTGTAAGATGCAAAACCTGGGATCCCATTGAAACCATTATTATTGATTTAGAGAATGAAGTGTATGCTAGTTTAAAGGAATGGTATACAGATATTTCATTTGTTAATAATCGAATAGAGTTTTCCAATCAAGTGGTAAAAATGGATAAACGAATTTTAAATAATTTTGAGAATTTAGAGTGGATAAGCTTTTAAGAGTGATTGCGTAGAGGATTTATTGACTACACTATAGTGAAGTGTTATTCTATATATGACAAGGGATGTCAATATGTGACATAGTCTCATATGAACGAAAAAATAGCAGGGTGGCAGCCCTGCTATTTTTATTGTGCTAGTTACTAACGAGAATGGGGTTATAGGACAAAACGTGTTGGTTTTATAGGCGATGGAGCCAGTAAATTACTGGCTCCATCGCTATTTTAAGTTCTTTTGATAAACTTAGAGGGTGGACAAAATGTGTTAGTAAAAAGTCCCAAAACCCTTGATTTTACTGGCTTCAATAAGGTTATATCTTCTTAGAAAATCGTGTTCTAAGTGGAGGGAATAATCATGCTGGTAAGATGTATAAATTGTGGATTTTCTTGTCAAAAATATGGGAAAACTAAAGCTGGATCACAACGATGGCATTGTAAGCAGTGTAACATCACCTTTACACAAACTATTGATAATACTACTAAATGTTTTCATCGATTTCTAAATTGGTTATTTAGTAAAGAAACACAACAGGACATGCCTGGGCAGGGCCGTACATTTCGTAGACAGATAGCTGATTTCTGGCAAATATGGCCTATGCCGCCCAAAATTGAAACCTCGAGAGATGTGGTATTCGTTGATGGTATTTACTTAGCTAAAAAAGCTTGTATTTTGATCTGTTATGATGGTGAATATGTATTAGGGTGGTATTTATGTAGGTCAGAACAGTCTCGCTCATGGCAAGCTCTTATGCAGCGAATAGCGACCCCCATTGTGGTCGTTTCTGATGGTGGACCTGGTCTTAGAAAAGCATTAAAAAAGTTTGGCGTACCGCCAAGCTTCAACGTTGTATTGTTCATGCCGTATGGCAAGTACATCGTTACACTACTAGGCGGCCTAAGACATTAGCAGGCATTATGTTAAAAGATTTAGCAAGCGATTTATATAACGTAAAAACACAGGAAGATGCAAAAATATGGATTCAACGATTATTTAATTGGAGGGTGACTTTTAAAGAGTTTCTAAATGAAATGACACGTGATAGTAATGATAATTTAAGAGCTACGCATGAACGATTACTAAAAGCCTATAACTCTCTAGTGGTATTAATTAATACAGAGACAATGTTTCGATATTTAGATGAAACATTGGTGTTGGATAAAGAATGTCCGAGGACTAATAACCCTATTGAAGGCGGAGTAAACGCACAACTCAGACGTTTATTGCGTTACCATCGAGGAATGTCTGTAGAAAAACGTATAAAAGCGGTCTTTTGGTGGTGTTATTTACACTCACCAAGACCGCTTTCTGCAAAAGAAATACTTAAGGTAATGCCAACTGATGCAAGTATTTCTACAATATATAGTTCTATGAATGAAAGAGCCCAACTTCAAGGCATAATTCCAACTTGGGGGGATGCCATTTCTTGGGGTGATTTGCATAACTATGACAAATTATCTTTCAATGATTGGGATTAAAGTACCAACACGTTTTGTCCTATAACCCTTTTATCGTCTAGGTGCCAACCCATTTTCAGATGAGATATTAATAGGTCGAGGTATTACCTCTAGAATTAATATATTCCCTCGTGCTATATTACATATGAGTAGTATTTTTACGTTCATATGTATAAGGAGATACTCTATGTTTAACTTTTATAGTGAGTTATTATTACGTTTACAGAAACAATTTGTATCCGAACATGAATCTGATTTCAAATCTATTGAGGATTTGTTAGAAGCATTTATGACTCAATATAATCGTGGTGATTTTAATAATACGATAGAAATGAAATTACGTGATTTATATGAGGCTGCAGAAGAGGCTGATACGAATGAGAAATCAAGGAAGTTATACAATGAAATCCTTGCATTATGTCCAGATGAAGTAGATGCTAAACGAGAACTCATAGCCCTTGAGTTACATCCAAGCTTTCAAATTTATCAGTTGAAACAGCTAGTAGAATCGTTGAAAAAACCAAAGAAAATAGATTGGAATATAATAGAGACGCGTCCTTATATGCGTTGCCTCATCGACATGGGGATGATATATTTAGAATATAATATGTATAATGATGCGATTGCCTGCTTTACGCCAGTTTTTCACGGAGACAAGCAAGATCATTCGGGATTTCTTGTGTATATGATGGTTGCTTGTTGTGGAGCTGCCAACTGGGATCGCGGCCGCAAGGTATATCAGCGATATCTTGCATGTTGCGATGATATACAAAATGCATTTAATCAGGCTCCGGATATCATGTTGCCTATGCATATGCTGTATATTCTATTGGCTTTGCAGTGTGGTGAAAGCAAGATAGCCCATGATGTATTAGCAGATCTTGTTGATGAATATGAAGATATTGATTGGTTATTACAAGATGCAACGCGCTGGAACGATTTTGTAGAAGATCATTTAGAGGCTATTATGTATATGGTAGACCAAGTGAGCAACATAGATTCTGACCCACGAGAATTAATAAGCTTATATACTGCTATCTCATTTTTACCAACTCAATTAGTGGATTTTGAAAGTCCATTATGGCAGACTCTATATGATGCGTATGAACGTGTTACCGATCGAACTGTTATAAATCGGTACTCTAATGATAGTTATATGGGAAAACGCGAGTCCGCTCATATGAGCCCCGTAGAGGTTGCTAAAGGTGGGGCTTTGCGTGGAAATCCGGTATATGACAATATACGGTTCGGTGCACAAATTACACTTTCACAAGCCGGCCTATACACAGTAGATGATTTTAAAACAATTACTAAACAAGAAGTATTGATGCTACCGGGCATTGGTAAAAAAACAGTGGAACAACTAGAGCATAATGGTGTTATATTTAAAGCCTAAGATGTGACTTGAATTTAATAGCAATCCTAGGATAACGAAGGGCTATTTGTCTTTTTCATAATTAATATAATCCCTTTGATGAGTATCTTGGTACTGATCAAGGGGATTTTAAATTACTACAGGGTTGTACTAATTTTTGTCCTATAACCCCATTATTACGCTAATGTTAGAGCGTTGGGCTAGTTGCTAAATAAAAGGGCTAGAAAAGCGTCTAACCACTTGCAAATGTAGTAGGCGAATACATTTACCATGACGGCTAGCCAAAACAAATAAAATAGCTGCCACAAATACGAAATAGACATCGTAATTTATGACAGCTATTTTGGCAGTACATGGTCGATCTTATAGTGTAATTATTTAGTTATATTCTATTTTTTAAAAGCCTCACCGATGGAATAAATTCCGTCAAATAAGAAACCGAAGGCGATGAAATAGATAAATGCTTGTCCAGAAACGATCGGCTCGAATATAAGTAATAGGCCTAATAGTAAAAGAATTAGTGCAAGCCATTTTGCATTACGTCCCATGAGTGATACCATGCTGTCGGACTTTCTTGATTTAATGAAAATAAAGATGGCTTCAATTACCATCCAGATGCCGATTGTAATTGGGAGTACTAATGGTAGGAATGCAAATCCGCCGAATATTAAATAGATACCGAATAGAGCGTTGATAATACCGCCAATGAGATGCCAGCCGCTTCTCATTGCAGAAGGCAACCTAAAATAATTTATAATGCCACTGATTGCATTGGCAAAGAAGATGATAGACATAACCCAAGTGAATGCAAAGAGGTTAATAAGCGGATTTAATAGTAAGAATATCCCTAGGATAATACTTACAATACCCGACAAAATATAAAAGAATTTGTTTGAACCACTCATAATTATTCCTCCAATCTTTGGTACTGCTTATTTTCAGTATGCGTGAAATCATGGGGAATGTCAAATTGTAACGATAAAACTGTGCTTTCACAAAACTCACATGTCCATCCTGTTGACACAGTTCTATAGAATACCGTATAATACTTTTATATCTTAAATCAAGCGATGAACGGGTATAAAGGTTTACAAATCCTGCTTTCAGAGAGTTGCCGGCCGGTGTGAGGCAATAGAGGTTGTACGCTGACACTCTCCCGCGAGCTTCGGTGGCGAATACAGCAGTAGTCATCGACGGTGGTTCCGTTATACCCGAAACGAGTCCCAATTAGGGTGGTACCGTGTTATGAATATAACGCCCCTTTGAGCAACGACAGTTGTTCTGAGGGGCTTTTTTATTGTAAAAGTCTAGTAAAATTACTGATTTAATTGTATCTACTTAGGATTAGCCGAAATAGCGTTGAAATCGGCGGTTTTACTAGACTTTCACAATGAATAGATGTAATAAGGGAATATGTTTTATAGGATAAAAGGTGAAGATTATGGAACAGAATCGCGTATATTTCTTCGATACAACCCTTCGTGATGGGGAACAAACACCAGGTGTGTCTTTACAAACTCCTGAAAAAATTGAAATTGCGAAAGGCCTAGTACGCCTCGGCATCGACGTAATCGAGGCTGGCTTCCCAGCAGCATCCCCTGGGGATTTTGAAGCAGTACAAACAATTGCACGCGAAGTGAAAGGTGCAACAATTTGTGCGTTGGCACGTGCTAATGAAAAGGACGTACAAAAAGCGATTGATGCGTTGAAAGATGCGGAACGCAGCCGTTTACATGTGTTCATTGCTATTTCCGAACTTCATATGGAATATAAATTAAAAATGACTCGCCAAGAGGTTTTGGATAAGGTTAAATCTGTATTGGCGTATGCAAAAGGTAAAGTTGATGAAATCGAGTTTTCCGGTGAAGATGCAGCACGCTCTGATTTAGATTTCGCGTGCCAAGTATTTGGTGTTGCCATTGCTGGTGGTGCAACGATTATTAACGTACCAGATACAGTAGGTTACATGAACCCTAACGAATTTGGTGACAAAATCCGTTATATTAAAGAACATACACCAGGTATTGAAAATGCCATCATCTCTGTTCACTGCCATGACGACTTAGGCCTTGCCAATGCGAATACGTTAGCTGCTATTAAAGCAGGTGCACGTCAAGTAGAAGGCACAATTAATGGTCTAGGTGAACGTGCAGGTAATGTAGCAATTGAAGAGGTTGTTATGGCTCTTAAAACACGCCATGATTATTTCGATGACCTTCAAGTGAATATTGATACAAAACAATTTACGAAAGTATCTAAACTTGTGAGCCGTTTAACAGGTGTTGTAGTTCCTCCAAATAAACCAATCGTAGGTTCTAACGCCTTTGCTCATGAGTCTGGTATTCACCAACATGGTATGATGAGCAACCCTGAAACGTATGAAATCATGACGCCTGAGTCCGTAGGTGCTGAAAAAACAGATCTCGTATTAGGTAAACACTCTGGCCGTCATGCCTTTGCCGATCATTTGGCAAAACTTGGATTCCAATCTTTCACGGAAGAGAAAATCAATGATCTCTTCGGTAAATTCAAAGAATTGGCGGACCGCAAAAAACAAGTATACGATGATGATATCGTAGCCCTTGTAGTAGATAATCTTCACCACAAAAAAGCATTTGAACTCGTGGCTCAATACTACAAATTGGGCGAAAAAGGCTATGCCTATGCTGATGTTCGTCTCATGACTCCAGAAGGTGAAAAAGCCGATGCAGCCGTTGGTGATGGCCCAGTAGACGCATCCCTTAAAGCGGTTGAACGTGTGGTTGGCTTGCCAATCAGTTTGAAAGATTACCAAATCCGCGCTATAACAGCTGGTAAAGATGCCCTTGGGGAAGCAACTCTCAAGGTAGAATATAACGGTCGTTTGTACCATGGTCGTGGTATCAGCACCGATATTGTTAAATCAAGTGTAAATGCATATATTAATGCAGTAAACTCAGTATTCCTAGCTATGGAGCTAGAACAACAGGAGGAAGAATAATATGGGTATGACCATTACTGAAAAGAATATGGCTCGTCATGCGGGTCTTGATGTTGTAAAGCCAGGCCAAATCATCGAGTGTCATTTGGATGCGGTATTGATGAACGACATCACATTCCCACCGGCTCGCAAAGAGTTCTTAAAAATCGGCAAACCTGTATTTGATCGTCATAAAATCTACTTGGTGCCTGACCACTTTACACCAAATAAAGATATTCAATCCGCTACACAAGCAAAAGTAATGCGCGATTTCGTACGCGAACATGGCATTACGAACTACTTTGAAGTGGGTAGAATGGGTATCGAGCACGTTATTTTGCCAGAAAAAGGTCTTATCGGTCCTGGCGAAATGATGATCGGCGCTGACTCCCACACTTGTACATATGGTGCGGTGAATGCATTCTCCACAGGCGTAGGCTCCACTGATGCGGGCGTTGCTATGGCAGAAGGTAAAACTTGGTTCAAAGTGCCTGAAACAATCAAGGTTGAACTTATCGGCAAACCTAATAAATGGGTAACTGGTAAGGACGTAATCCTCGATTTAATCGGTCAAATCGGTGTAGATGGCGCTCGTTATATGGCTCTTGAATTCGCCGGCGAAGGCGTACAGCATATGACTATGGCTGATCGTCTTACAATTTGTAACATGGCTATCGAAGCGGGCGGTAAATGTGGCGTATTCCCTTACGATGCAATTACTGAAGAATACATCAAAGGTCGCGTAAATCGCTCTGTTGAGCCAATCGTTTCAGATGCTGATGCGGTATATGCCCAAACTATTACAATCGATTTGTCCAAATTGCAGCCAGTTGTAGCATTCCCTCATTTGCCATCCAATACGCATTACATCAACGAAATCGACAAGGATATTAAAATCGATCAAGTTATCATCGGTTCTTGTACAAATGGCCGTTATGAAGACTTGGTAGCAGCTGCGGAAATCTTCAAAGGTCGCAAGGTGGCTCCATTCGTTCGTTGTATCGTAATCCCTGGCTCCCAAGATGTATACGACCAAGCTATGAAAGATGGTTTGTTAGACATCTTCATTCAAGCTGATTGCGCTGTGTCCACGCCAACATGTGGTCCTTGTCTAGGCGGTTACATGGGTATCATGGCTGCAGGGGAACGCACAGTTTCCACAACAAACCGTAACTTCCGTGGTCGTATGGGTCACGTTGATTCTGAGGTATATTTGGCAAGCCCTTACGTGGCGGCAGCAAGTGCTGTATTAGGCCGCATTGCAGGCCCTGAGGAGGTTTAACATGGATTTTGAAAGCAAGAAAATCTGGCGCTACGGCGACGATGTAGATACAGACGTAATCATTCCGGCTCGTTACTTGGCGATTGCCGATTGGAACGAATTGGCTGAACATGCGATGGAAGATATTGATACTACATTCGCTCCTAATGTGAAAGCTGGCGAAATCATGGTAGCTGGTAAAAACTTTGGTTGTGGTTCCTCCCGTGAACACGCCCCAGGCGTTATTAAAGCTAAAGGTGTGCCCGTGATCATTGCACACTCCTTTGCGCGTATCTTCTTCCGTAATGCTATCAACATCGGTTTACCAGTTGTGGAAATCGGTGAACAAGTTGATCGTATCGATGCAGGCGATGCAATCGGCGTAGACTTGTCTAAAGGTATCGTGTACAACTTGACGAAAAATGAACAATACCAAGGGACGGAGTTGCCACAATTCATTCAAGATATTGCGGCAGCCGGTGGTCTTGTAAGTTTTGCTAAAAACCGTAAGTAGCAGAATGAAACGAAACACGTATCTCAAGCCTCCAAAGCGAGCTAAGTCGGTTTCGACACGTGTTTCGTTTCCAACGATTCTACTTTTGTGTAGCAAAACTTAAAATTCCTCTAGCTAACAATATCTTGAATGGATTTGTGGCAGAGGGGGAGTGAGGAGCGAGCTAAGTCAGTCTTAAGGGATATGCCAGCTCTTGTCCCATTAAGTTCTATTGCGATTTCTTCGCAAAGGGCACTGAGGGAGAGCATGAGGTTTGCAATCTTTAACTATATATTGGAGAGGTAATATGAGCGAAAAGAATATCGTATTGATTCCTGGTGATGGTATCGGTACTGAGATTATTGCTGCAGCGAAGGCTGTGTGTGATGTGGCTTTTGAGAAAGCCGGTATAAAGGTTAATTGGATTGATAAGAAAGCGGGCGGTGCGTCTATTGATGCATACGGCGTGCCTTTGACTGAGGATACTATCGAGGCTTGTAAAAATGCTGATGCTGTATTGCTTGGTGCTGTTGGCGGTCCTAAATGGGATAATGTAGATCCGTCTATCCGTCCTGAAAAGGCAATCCTAGGTCTTCGCAAGGAGCTTGGTTTGTTCTGTAACTTGCGTCCTGTGAAAATCTATCCATCTTTGCAAGAGTATTCTCCGCTTAAAAAGGAGCTCGTACAAGATGTAGATTTCGTTATCGTTCGTGAGTTAACTGGCGGTATTTATTTCGGTGAACGTGAAGAGGCACAAGGTGAAGGTGCTAATGAGTTCGCTTGGGATAAAGAAACATACAGCCGTTATGAAGTAGAACGCATCATGGATATCGCTATGGAAACAGCTCGTAAACGTAACAAAAAGGTCGTATCCGTAGATAAAGCAAACGTATTGGCGTCTTCTCGTTTGTGGCGTAAAATCGCGCAAGAGAAAGCGGCTGCTAATCCAGATATTGCAACAGATTACCTTTATGTAGATAACACCGCGATGCAGCTCGTTGTAAATCCTGCACAGTTTGATGTTATCGTTACGACAAACTTGTTCGGCGATATCTTGTCCGACGAAGGTGCTGTTATTTCCGGTTCTATCGGGCTTTTACCATCTGCATCCATGGGTACCGGTACTGCATTGTACGAGCCAATCCACGGATCTGCACCGGACATCATGGGCAAAAACTTGGCGAATCCGTTGGGTACAATCTTGTCCGCTGCGATGATGTGCCGTCATTCCCTTGATTTACCTCAAGTGGCTGACGCTATTGAAAGTGCTGTAGAACAAGTGCTCGTTGATGGTTACCGCACTGGCGATATCTACCGTGAAGGGTTGAAACGCGTAGGTACAACAGAAATGGCGCAAGCCGTAATCGAACGTTTATAAAAGTAATGAATTAAGATTCCTGAAAGGTATTAACGTGAGTTACGTCATTTTTAAAATCGTATTATAAGCGTTAAGATATAGGTATTATAATATATTTGTCCAATTAAAAAAGAGAAGGTTGTAAGGCCCTCTCTTTTTTTTGTAGGACACTAGCGGTATACGTAGTTGTTCTTCATATATTAGAGTGCTATATTGGTAGATGTATGGCAAAATATTCTTTAAGGAGGCCTTTATGAATTCTTCGATGTATCGAAATTTAACCATTACTGCTTTATTGATGGCATTAGCCATCATGATTCCTATCGTGATGCCTTTGAAAGTTGTGATTCCACCGGCATCGTATACATTGGCGAGTCATGTTCCTATATTCCTAGCTATGTTCTTATCTAGAAAGATGGCAGCTTGTGTCGTGATAGGTTCTACGCTCGGCTTCTTTGTAGCAGGGTTCCCACTTGTTATCGTTATGCGTGCTGCATCTCATATCATCTTTGCCTTGATGGGGGCTTACTATATTAAACATCATCCAGGCGTATTAACAGGGGCTCTATCCTTTGTTGCGTTTAACCTTGCTTGTGCTATCGTTCACGCTATTGGTGAGGTACTAGCATGCCTATTGTTCTATACTACCACTACGATGCCAAACATTGATCTCATCTACGTTGTATTTGTTCTTGTAGGTGGCGGTACCATCGTTCATAGCTTGGTTGATGGATATATTGCATTATATATCTATAAAGCTATCCCTGGACTATCTAAATCGGGTAATAAATAATCATATAATTACATATACTCGTAACCACTCATGGGAAATCGATGTGTACTAATGTACGGCATGTGATTACCTATGAGTGGTTTTTATAATAATTCTCAAAACTGTACCTACAGGTACAGACTTAATTGTGTGATATCGATATAATAAAACTATAGTTAATGACCGATTTATGTTGTATCCATTGATATAACATTTGGCCATATATTTGGTATTATCGGTGAAAGTTGCTTCTATCATTCGTGTTTCTATATAGGTTCATTAAAAAAATCTGAGTTAAGCACGTCAACTTTCACAGAACATGGAGGTTATTATGAGAAAGCACATTAAAAACAATGTTTCTTGGGTTGGCAAAATCGACTGGGAATTGCAAGAGTTCCACGGTTCTGATTACAGTATTAATAATGGTTCAAGCCAAAATGCCTATTTGATTGAAGAGGAGAAGACTGTCCTCATCGATACTGTGTGGAAACCTCATTCCTCTGAGTTCATTGATAACTTGGAATCCGAAATCGATTTGAATAAGATTGATTTCATCGTATGTAACCACGGCGAAGTAGATCATAGTGGTTCTTTGCCTGCGTTGATGGAAAAAATACCTAATACGCCAATTTATTGTACCGAAAATGCAGTTAAGTCCTTGGTTGGTCAATATCATCATCCAGAATGGAATTTCAAAACTGTTAAAACTGGTGACTCCGTAGATATCGGGAACGGTAAATCCTTGGTGTTCGTAGAAATGCGCATGCTTCACTGGCCTGATTCCATGGCGACTTATATGACAGGGGATAATATCTTGTTCTCCAACGATGCATTCGGTCAGCATTTTGCCGTAGAAGAACTATGGGCGGATAAGGCCGATCAATGCCGTCTATGGGAAGAGGCGATGAAATATTACGCTAATATCTTGAATCCATTCTCTCCATTGGTAAAAGCTAAAGTTGAAGAAATTCAAAAGCTTAACTTGCCAATCGATATCATCGCTACTAGTCATGGCGCCATTTGGCGAGAAAATCCAATGCAAATCGTAGAAAAATATTATGAATGGTCTCAAGCGTACCAAGAAGATCAAGTCACAGTTGTATACGATACTATGTGGGATGGCACCAAGAAATTGGCCCATAAGATTGCTGAAGAAATTGCTAAGCAATCCCCTGATACACGTGTTAAGATTTTTAACATTAGCAAAACCAATAAAAATGATATTATGACGGAAGTCTTTAAGTCTAGAGCGATTGCTGTAGGCTCTCCAACAGTGGGTAACAGCGTATTATCTGCTGTAGCTGGTTGGCTCGACTTCTTGCGTGAGTTGAAATTCAAAAATAAAAAGGCTGCTGTATTTGGTACCTATGGCTGGTCTGGTGAATCTACAAAGGTACTCCGTGAAGAGTTGACTAAATATGGATTCTCTGTAGTAGAACCTGAAATCAAATGCAACTGGAACCCAGAAGAATCCGACTTTAATAAAGCAGAAGCACTTGTAAGTGCATTATTAGCATAATTACATATAATAAAGAAAGATTCTTGTTATAAAACCCCTATTTTTGATATGTACCCCCTTTACTGGATAATCAGTAAAAGGGGTATTTTCATGAAGAATAGGGGCCTTCTTTTTTTAAACATATACATAAAATATTAGTCAATATAAATTGTATTTGTCATGTTTATTCTCATAACATTCTCGTTAGCGTTTTTTGGGGCACCGATTTGCATTGATAGATACTGGCGCTATAGAAATATAAAATTATAATAAAATGTTAAGTTGTTGATTAAATATACAAAACAGTTTAATTCACATATAATTCATGAATTAAGTGTGAATGTGAATTAATGAGGATATAAGGTATATTTTGCGTACTTATAAGGTGGTTATTTATTTATAAGTTATACAGTTTGTTATATGAGAAAAGTTTACAAAGTTGCGAAAAATTTAACTCATAAGGGGAAATAATGAGTAAAATTTATTTCCCTGTAAAGCTAGGAATAAAGCGGATTTTGATAGGTATAAAGACTTGGTAATTTGGTTTGTGTTAGAAAAAAGGGTTGTGTATATCGTAAAACTTTGATATGCTATGCGGGTAATCGACAATATAAATTTTTCTTAAACTGATTAGGGGTATTTCTTTATGCTAATTTAGAATATGCGCCTGTTCAGACCGAGGTGAGAGACGGAACATAGAGAGAATGAAAAATTGTATTGTAATTTGGATAATTTTTTAATTTAGTGAGGGTGTAAGATGAGAGAAATGAAACATTCCAAAAAATTAGCATTTGCTGTATTGGCTGCTGTCACTGCTGTTGGTGCGAATGTTAATCCAGTAGACGCTGCTTCTGTTGTAATGGACAACACTAATGTTGTTACAGGTGCTAATAATGCAGTTGCGTATGGTAGTGGTAATACTGTAAAAGAATCTGATGCAAACTTCCGTGATCGTGATTATGAAAATGAGCCAGATGATGCTACAAAGAGAACTGGTGACTGGAAAAGTAATTCTGTCGCTATAGGTGTTAACAATACTGCAGCAGGTACCTCTGCATTAGCAATGGGGAATTCTTCCAAAGCGTTGATGAATGAATCTATTGCTATTGGTCATTCTGCTGAAGCACAACGTACATGGTCTACCGCTATTGGTACTCGTGCAAAGGCTTCCGAAGTTCGCTCACAAGCTATTGGCTATGAAGCACTAGCGTCTGGCTATAAATCTAATGCGATTGGTTCTAGCGCACAAGCAACCAATAATCATTCTGTTGCTATGGGTTCCTCTGCTCTTGCATCTGGTGATCATGCTCAAGCATTTGGCGCTGGTGCACAGGCAACTAACGTGCGTTCTAATGCGTTTGGTTCTGATGCAAGTGCTACAGCTGACTATGCTATGGCGATTGGTGATCATGCAAATGCAACACATTTAAACTCTATCGCTTTAGGTACAGGTTCCACTACAAGTGAAGCTACAGCACAAAGTAGTGCAACAATCGCTGGTCATACGTTCGGTGGCTTTGCTGGCGTAGGTTCTGCTGCTAATGGTTCCGTGTCTGTAGGTAAAGTTGGTGCTGAGCGTCAAATTAAAAATGTTGCGGCTGGGGAAATCTCCGCTACTTCTACAGATGCTGTAAACGGTAGCCAATTATATTCCGTAGCTAATGACTTACAAACACAAATCAACAATTCCACACCTGGCCAAATCAATAACAATATTAAGAACTTGACTAGTCGTGTTGGTACTGTTGAAAGACGCGTTAATAAAGTAGGTGCAGGTTCTGCTGCATTGGCTGCATTGCATCCATTGGACTTCAACCCAGATGACAAATGGACAATTGCTGCTGGTTATGGTCACTACCATAATGCTAACTCCGCTGCGTTGGGCGCATTCTACCGCCCTAACGAAGATACAATGTTCTCCGTTGGTGGCACTGTAGGTACTGGTGAAACTCAATTGAACGCAGGTGTATCTATTCGCCTAGGTAAACGTTCCCCTGAATCCCGTTCCCGCGTAGCTATGGGTCGTGAAATTGCTGAATTGAACGCACGTCTTCAAGATATGGAAAACAAATATAATAACTTGTTACAAATCTTGACTCCACATGCAATTGATCCAAGCAAAACTGCTGAATTCCCAGACGTTCCTCGCAACCACTGGGCTTACCAATATATTAGCCAATTGGCTGGTAATGGTATCCTTGTTGGCTACCCTGATGGCACATTCAAAGGCGATGTTAAGATGACTCGTTACGAATTCGCTACCATGTTGTACCGTGCACTTCAAAATGGTGCTCCTATTGACGAAAATATGAAACGTGCATTGAATGAATTCGGTCCTGAATTACAAAATATTCGTCTTAACCACTTCCGTGTTGATCGTATTTCTGGTGATGATAACGATCGTCATAAAACTGAACGTGTTCGCGTTAATAACGAACCTAAAAATGAACGTGACGTATACGGTTCCCGTATATACAATAATCAATAGAATTAACTTTTCTAGAGTTTGTAAAAGTTCAAAACAGGATGTATCTTTGATACATCCTGTTTTTTTGTCTAAATTTTTTTGTGGTATTGTGCTTATTTTATAGGAATTCGTCAATTATGGTTAGACGGAATGAAATCATTGACTGAAATTTAAATTGTATTCTGCTTATTTTTATACAAACACTCTTTCGGTTGAGAATTTGGACCTTTTATTTATTTGATACTTAGTATGGTTGAGGGTTGGTCTATATATTACATTATTGCATATAAGATTTCCTTTATAGATATTATGATTTCATATAATATTTATGTAAATATATTGCAAATAAATACATATAGGTGTATAATTACTTTCATAAAATGAATTAATATACGTAGTTTGTGAATAAAATATAGATATGAGGGAAAGACCATGAAGGAATTTAGACAATTAACAGTAGCAGACACAGCAGAATATCATAAGGTATTAATCGACGGTTACGCAGCTATAAAAGACTATCCCATAAGCTTCGACGCTATTGATTTTACGGAAGAGGAATCTAAGGAATGGATTGAAAATTATCCTGTATACGGCTTGTATATTGATGGGCAATTAGTTAGTTCTATTACGTTTTGTATGCCTTGGGTGAAATACTCAACGCCGGATAAATATCCGCATATTGCTCATTTTGTAACGGCACCAGCTTTCAAAGGCAAAGGATATGCACGAGAAGTCTTGGGCTATGCAGAGGAGCTTTTAAAAGAACAGTTTAAAACACATATTGTTACATTAGGAACGGCTAAGGAGCATCCGTGGTTGCCTAAAATGTATGAATCCTTTGGGTTTACGGCGTATGATAAGGTTCATTTTAGAGGAAAACAGCATACAACTATATTATTCAAGAAAGAATTAAATTAATTAAGAAAGCGTTATATTAATTACGTAAATTACCTTGTACTCTATTTGAGTGTTTTATGCTCTGATCGCAGATCAGGGACATTCACTAAATTTAGATACAAGGTATTTTTTTGTGTAAGATTATGACTATTCAGTATATAATATATACATATAACGTATCTTTATGGTTATATGTGTTATGGATGATT
>ERZ810487.116-NODE-116-length-23733-cov-5.31878_pt1 | contig 23733 bp, 9 predicted proteins | sample MGYA00520492_ERZ810487 | MGnify/ENA primary metagenome ERZ810487 (study PRJEB31588, sample SAMN03399917) | human gut metagenome | study: EMG produced TPA metagenomics assembly of the PRJNA231909 data set (A prospective, longitudinal analysis of the... | reverse complement strand
TCTTCCGATCTAATCGTGTATCTATGCAATTTGCTAAAAGTGTTATGCATAATGAAAATATTATTTTACATACCAAAGGACAATCTGTATCAAACTTTTGTTATATAACTGATGTACTTTCCGCTTTGGTACTATTACTGTTTAAAGGAGAATGTGGAGAAGCATATAATATATGTAATAGTAATGAAACAAGAAGCATTAAAGATATTGCAAATTTAGTAGCGAAAGAAGTCGCTAAGGGTAAAATAGACGTGGTATTTGATATACCAGATAATGCCAATCAATATGGATATGCACATGATGTAAAATTTATTCTAAATAGTGAAAAAATCCAGTCGTTAGGGTGGAAACCCAAGATTAACATGGTAACAGGATATAGAAATTTAATTGATTATATAAAATATGAGAAGAACATCTCATAAGGGTAAAAAATAGTCGTACCGAATCGTATATGTTAAAAACAAGTATATTAGATAACTTGATAATATATAATTTATAAGGACAGTTGATTATATCAGCTGTCTTTTTTATGTGTAAAATTTGTCACAACATTCTCATATATTTCATGTATTTTATGATGTATACAAGTCATCTAGGTAGTTACTAGTTGGCGTAGTATTCATATAGTTTGAGAGGAAGAATATGAGGTATAGAGAATGAGAGCGAGCAATATTGAATTGTTGCGTATCATTTCGATGATACTAATTATTATGCACCATTTTAGCGTGCACGGTTGTTTCCCTTTTACGCCAGATTTAACGTTTAATAAGGTGTTTCTCCAAGTGTTTGGACTTGGAGGCAAGGCTGGTGTAGTTGCCTTTGTTATGATAACGGGTTATTTCATGGTTTCTAGTAGTTTTAAGCTGCACAAGTTTGCTAAGTTAGTAGGGCAAATATGGTTTTACAGCATTGCCATGTTGGGCGTGGCTATGGGTTTAGGACTCGATACGGTGACGTCAAGGAATATGATGCTTGCGCTATTGCCCATTGGTGCCATGAGTTGGTTTGGTCAGAACTTTTTAGTGCTCTATTTATTAACGCCTATTATTAATCGAGTACTTCATTGGCTACAGCATAAATACTACGTTATGCTCCTAGTGGGGTTCACGGTAATTTGGTTCTTAATGCCGACGGTGCTGAATTTGTGGCCTAATGTACCGCATACCACCTTTGGATTTAAACATATCTTTTCATTTGTCGTATTCTATTCGCTAGGGGCGTACATCAAACTGTACGGCTCACATATAACAAAGAAAATAGGTATTATTTTTACCGCCATAGGCTTTGTAGGGGCCTTTCTAGGGGATATCCTCGTCGATGTACTAGCTATGACGAATCCAGTGTATATGAAACAGATTTTCTACTTTACGCAAAATGATTATGGCTTCTTTCAATTGCTATTAGGCATTGGCGTATTTATTATTTTTTTGAAAGCAAAGATCACTTATCACCCTTGGATTAATGCGGTAGCATCTACTACCTTTGGTATATACCTATTGCATGATAATAAGCTATTCCTTCATTACATGTGGGACAATGTATTAGCAACGTATCAGTACTATGATTCAATACTATTACCTCTGTATGCAGTTCTTGTAGTGGTGCTTATTTTTGTCATCGGTATGATTGTAGACTATGTGCGGTTAGATTTCATAGAAAAACCTGTGATGAAAGCAATCACGCCGAGCCTCGAGCGAATTCAGTCAAGGGTTGAGAAAGTACTGCCATTATAATGCGATTATCAGTGTTTTTTGGTATAATATATAAGTATTCTTACCATAAAACGGGAGGTAATTATAATGCGTAAATTCTTGTATATGTTAGCGGTATTGCTTGTATTAATTGGCATTAGCACAAACGATGTAGAAGCTCGTCAAGATGTGTATGCTACGACATATCTCGGTAATAACTGGTATGTAGATCAAGACTCTGTAAAGCGAGTGGGGGATATACTCAACTTTACGGTGTACACAACAGCAGGTCTTAGCTATAAAGTGACATCTAGCGATGATAACTATTACAATGCAGACGTATTTTACGATAATAATAAACTCGTATCGGATAATGGCCAATCTGTATGGAAGTCGCCAGGCATGATGGCAGCCATGCGCGTGGCCCGTAGATAAACAAAAAAGGCAGGAATTATTGATATGTCCTCCATTACTGAACATCTAGTAATGGAGGACATGTTACATAATCTCTGCCTTTTCTTTTGCTTTGGAAAAAGAAAATAGCCCTTCGTTACCAGTGACTGGAGAACTGAAAGGCCATTCCATCATATTCTTTATTCTTTTGGGATGAGCCCGACAGAACTACTCGTCTGGCTATCTACCTATATTAAAGGGATAAAGATATATATCGTCAAATTCGAATAAATGATAATATAGCTTTCAATAGATTTTTTTATAATTATGAGCAGCACTTAGGTGCCGCCTTTTTTTGTTATTTATTATTTTTTGATGATGAAACAGTTTTCTTATGTTTACAATAATAGCCTTATAAATTATAATTAAAAATGTTTAATTATAATTTATAGTGTGAATAAGAGAGGGTTATTATGAAACGCATGTGTAAAGCGAATTTATCCTTAGCGATTGCCCTGACGATTGCTAGCTCTGTAGTGCCGTATGTAATGGCAGAATATCCTGTTGTTAGTGCTGTTAAAGGTGAAACTTTAAACTTGGGAAAGGTACAAGGGACACTGTTTGGAATTGATGCAGATAATAAGAGTACTATTAATGCAGATTATGTATCTGGTAGACTAATGGATGGACGAAAGACTATCATTACTAGTCAAAATGGAAGTACTGTGAATATTAAAAATGGCGATCTTCAAGTTGGTCGTGACAGTAATCCACTTGTTATTACTAAAGGCGGTACTGTAAATCTCGGCGTAGATGGTAATAAGGGTAATTTTACTGGCCATGATATGTCCATTGAAGGCGATGTACGTATCGATGGTAGCAATACACATCCATCTGAAATTAATATCGGTGTAGATAGTGATGAAGTACTATGGACTGGCTTTGCTCTCAACTTAGCAGATAAGAATGCAAAACAGCCAAACCATATCAATGTATTTCTTGGTGATCGTGGTTATTGGGACCATATGTATCAAGGCGGTTTGAATGGTACTAGTTATAGCGCAATGACAACTCCAAGCCGTGTACATCGTTTGGTCGGTTCAAAAAATCGTAATTTTGAATCCATAGTAACTCAAAGTGAGCATAATGAAATTCACATTGATAAATTAGAAGGCCATGTAAATTTTGTGTATGATCCAAATGGTGAGTATGATGATAAAGAGGATCCAAGTTATAAAGAGCGTGAAAATATTGTAAATGGATTGACTCCAGAATCATTCTGGGGTGGTGATGTTCATATTACAAGTGCGGCACCTAATTCCGGTGCTCATATGTACACGAGTCGTAAGGGCTTAGACTTGTCTACTGAGGACAATGTAAATAAAGTTTTGGATAATTTGGCGCATAAGGTGTACTACCATAATTATGTAAATGGTGAAAGAAATCTTCAAGGCACGGTTGCTATTGCTTCTGAAGGTGCTGAATCTGCGCGTTTTAAAGTATTAACCGAAGGTTATGCTAAGGAAGGTGCTGTTACGTGGCAGGCCGATAAAAATGGTCAGGGTAAATATGAGTATGGTAAGGTGCAACCGACTCCGAAGCCTGAGGTGAAACCGGCTCCGGTACCAACGCCTAAGCCTGAGGTAAAGCCAGCACCGCAACCGACTCCGAAGCCTGAGGTAAAACCGGCTCCAGTTCCAACGCCTAAGCCGGAAGTGAAACCAACACCGCAACCAACTCCGAAGCCTGAGGTAAAACCGGCTCCGGTTCCAACACCTAAGCCGGAAGTGAAACCAACACCGCAACCGACTCCAAAAACTGAGGAAAAACAAGTACCAGCTCTTGAGCAGAATCCTCAGATGAATGTCAATATGGGTGCCTTTGATACGCCACATATGCGTGGTACTCGTTCCGCCATCATGAGTAATATTAATGGTTGGAGAACGTTGACAGATAATATGTATCGTTCACGCGTATTACAACAAGGTGAACCAACAGGTATTTGGGCTCGCGTTGGTGGAGGTAAATACAACTTTAATGGAAGCGGAATCGATACAGATACAACATACACGCGTATCCAAGGTGGTTACGATGCTAAAACTGGTAGCGGTTGGACCGTAGGTGGTCAAGTTTCTTATCTTCGTGGTAACGATGATTACGTTTTCAACGGCTCTGGTAAGGAAAAAGCCTTTGCTGTTGGTGCGTATGGTTTGAAAAATCTTGGTAACAACCAATATATCCATATTGAGTCCCAAGTAGGTCGTGCATCTAACGATTTCACTGTTCGTAATGAGATTGGTGAAAAATTTTCTGGTGAGACTAAAGCTAATGCGTATACAATTGGTGCACGCTATGGTAAAACCGTGAAACTTTCTAATGGTACATATATCGAGCCACAAGCACAATTGAGCTATACTCACTTTGGTGGTGATAGCTTCAATGCTGGCAGTATGAAAGTAGATCAGTCTGGTGTGAGCAGTACAGTAGGCGGTCTTGGCCTTGAAATCGGTAAACATTTCGGCGCAGGTAATCTATATACTCGTCTTGGTGTTAACCATGCATTCTCTGGTACAGTAAAAACTACATATACTAGTGGTGCTACTACTAAATACACTTCCGAGGACATTAAAGGCACTTGGACAGATTTAGCCTTTGGAGGTCGCTACGGTTTTAATGCAAATAACAGCATCTTTGCTGATATTAGTACAGGTCTATCTGGTGATTATAAGGCCGGTTGGTCTGTAAATGCAGGATTTACACATAAATTTTAAGCGAATTATTAATAGATAGGAGCGATTTTAGTACATCGATAATTGCATGACAGGTAAAGTCGTCTATTGATTCATTCATATATTTCTTTAAAACGTTTCTTATTGTATCGAGCATTAGTTCGACTTATAATAGGATTAGGATAGCCAACGAGGTTGGGCCTCTCTTCGTTAATGAAGGGAGGGGTGTCTATGAGTGATTATGAGTTAATCATGCTAATTCTAGAGGTAATAACTGTAGTTATTGCCTTTGGAGCACTTGTGGCTCTTATTTGTCTTGGAAAAGACAAATAGCCCTTCGTTACCAGTAACTGGATAACTGAAAGGCCATTTCATCAATTATTTATAGTTCTGAGATGAGCCTAACGGAACCACTCGTTTGGCTATCTACTTATATTATAGGGATAAAAATATATATCGTCAAATTGAGATGAAATACATTATTATAATAACTACATATAAATAATCATAAAAGCTGTACATACATAGATTAGACTGAACGGCTTTGATGTCAAAATGAATGTAACATCAAAGGTGGTTCAAAAATCGACTGTGTGTACAGCTTTTTGGTTTTAGTGTGTTTTTGTGAAAGTAGTCATAGGACTACCATAAAGGGATCTTATTATTTTTCAAGTTTGTCTACTAAGCGTTTTACTGTTTCTTGTAGATCTTTGTTTTGTGTTTCTAATGCTTGTACGCGTTGTTCTAGTGCGTTATAAGAGGCAGGAGACATAGTAGTAGACAAAGCTTTTCCTGGTCTATAGGTGATACCTACATTGGCCATAACGTGATTGTTCATCGTAAACCCTGTGGTGAGTAAAAGATTATCTTTGTGATAATAGCCTACACCTAGAGCTACTGCATTTGCATTTTTATAATGACCGTAGCCCGCCATGTATTGAACGCGATTATCCGGATCATATGGTAATGGATGTAATGCAGCTAATGCAGCGGCACGAGCATCACCTTTATTGGATTCCGATTCAACACGTTGTACCTCTTGAGATACATGTTGTACAGATTTTTCAATAGTGCTAATAGAATTATTAAGCTGTTGACTTGTACTTTTACCAAGGGTATCAATCATTTGATGAACGCCGTAGAGTTGGGATCCGTTGACCGCATCTGTAGAGGTAGCACTCACGCGACCTGCTGCGAGATTGGTAATCGTCCGTTCCTTGCCCTTAGCCCCTACGGATACTGTTGATACAGGGGCGGTGCCGGCATAGTTGACGGTAGTACCATTTTCAAAGGTATGACTTGCTGTACCGACTACATCGCCATCAGCGGAATCATTGCCAAGGACAACGCCATTTTTTAGAGAGGTAGTCACATTATTGCCGAGAACAAAGGTGTTTTCTCCAGAAATGTGGTTGTAATTACCTATACTGTAAGAATTGGCTGCATCAATAGCTGTTTTACCGTATTCGCCCTGGCCGAATACACCGGATGCGGTCGCTTTCTCTGATAGTGTATTATAAGAGCCTACAGCCAAACCTTTTGCGGCTTTTACATTCACATAATGCCCTACGGCAAGGTCGAACTGACCGTTTACTGTTGAATTCGAGCCGATGGCTACAGAATTGCTGGCCTTACTGTTAGCACCTTGAAAATTACCAATCCACACGTTTTTATCACCTGCGGAGTTTTCCCCTGATTGAGTCCCCATGACAATGGAGTTCGTCAACTGGCTTGCATTACCTGCGGCGAAACCGACGGTTACGTTAAAATCGCCAGTACTGCCTCGGAAGGACTTCGCCCCAAGGTTGATATTGCCGCCGCCTGATGAGCCGGCCCCAGCAGCTGCACCTAAGGCTATGTTATTACCTTGCGCATTAACATTCTTACCCTTGCCGTTCGCCGCACCGGCATTCTCACCGAGGGTGATATTGCCGCTTGTTCCTGCGGTGAAAGTTTGACCTTCCTTGCCGATGTTACCGTTGTTATCAACGATATTGACCGGCGCCGCATAAACTGAGGCGGATAAAGCTACCATTACAACACTTGCTAATACAAAACGTTTCTTACTCATCGTATACACTCCTTTGTGTACAAACAAACTTTCACAAAACTTTCATAAAAAGACTTACATGGCTACTATAATACCAAAAAGGTATATTGTAAATAGAATATTCACATAATTTCAATAAATATACAATATATTCTATAGGTATTTATAGTTGATAAGAAATCTTTGACACATAATTATAAAGTTTAAATATTTATTTATTCTATCAATTGCAATCTATATGCATTGACAATTCTCTATATATTTATATAAAATAGAAATAATTTCATGTGTTGTTCATGATGAAATCATGAGTTATCGGCATGTGTAATCGTGTGTAATTAAGTATTATGTACATGATTAAGTATGTACGGTATTAAGTAATGAGAAGTGTGTTTGTACGTAAGAGTGTGTAATGAAATATATAATCGTGTTGATGAGTGCCCTTTGCATGTTCGTTATGCCCGTATCGGGGGAGCAGGTAAATAAAGCAGAGCAGCCTATGCAGGGGACTACGGTAAAACAAGTTCATAGTGAAAGTAAGACCGTATTATCTGACGACTTAGATACATTCCATGTTAATTCATCTCATACTCCAGATCATGTCATCGGTCAGGGCGGATTGGAGATGCCAGACTCCACAGATAAAAAGACGACTCGTTATTCCGATACGGATGCGGTCAACTCTGCGTTGCAGGCGGTGGTCATGACTGGTGTTCATTCCGCAATGCACGGATCGAAGGCGAAACCGTGGATGCAGCGAACCGTCTTGTCATTGCGCTTTCAGAAAAACTGGAAGCCTTTGTACGGTGTGGAAACATTGCAGCCGTTAGGTTATTATGATGAGACATCTCGTCATGTGTGGTTTACACAGGAGCGGTTGGCGAATGCAGGGGATACAGGAACGACGGCGAATGTGGGTATCGGCTATCGCCGAATTGCTGCGAATGATGACCATTATTACGGTGGCAATCTGTTTTATGATCATCGGTTCAGAGGCAATCACGGTCGCATGAGTGTCGGGCTGGAGTACGTGTCGGGGATCGGTGCGTTTCGCATGAACTGGTATCGTGGTGTGTCCGGCGAGCGTTCCCTTGATGGTGCGACACGCATGGAAAATGTGTCTAACGGATATACTGCGGAGTACGGGACTAGCTTCAAGAATGCCCGTTGGGCGCGCGTGTATATGGAGGCCTATCGTTGGCAGTTGCGGCGCAGTGCGGATAAGCATGGCTTGCGCATCGGCACGGAGTTGCAGCTCACGCCGAGAATTTCCGTGGACATGGGCTACAACAAGCCGGAGCATGAGCACGGCAGTCCGTACGGTAAAATTATGTTCCGTCTAGCCGGTGTCGATACGGCTTGGTTTGGTGGTAACCATCGATCAGATACAAAAACATCGGTTCGTGCTAATATGTTGGAAAATGTGCGTCGTCAACATACGGTGCACGTTGATTGATAGATTGATATATATATTTATTATTTTGATAAAAGTAGCATAAGAATCTATATTTATTTTTTAGATAAAAGCAACATAAGGAGCTGTTTTATAGTATCAGATGATTGTTATTTGGTATGAAAAGACAGTTCCTTTTTTATACATCAATTCATAAAAATTTATTTTGTTTACAAAATAGAAAAAGAGTGGCACAATATTCATGAAAATATAATGAAGAATAAGTTACACGTGGAATTCATTAGGGAATGGAGAGGATAAAATGAGCAAGCGTAAACTTATATTATCAGTGTTGATTAATGGTGTGTTGTTATCGAGCCTATATGTGACCGGAGCGGTGGATGTGGCACCGGGCAGCGGTAACGGTGTAGCTATCGGTACGGGCAGTAGTGCACCGAAGGCGGAAAACGTAGCCGTTGGCAAAGGTGCCGGCATTTCTTACTCGAACGGTGCTAGTGAGGCTACAGGTGATGTAGCTATCGGCAATGGTGCAGGTATTAATAACTATGCTAGCCAAGGCGGTAGCATAGCTATCGGTAAAAATGCAAAGGTTGAAAATATGGCTGGTGGTGGAGAGGCTAGTTTTGCGTTGGGGCAGACTACCTACAGTGGTAATTGGTTATCATCGGCGCGGATTCCTAAAGATCCTACAAAGGTGGTAGGCAGTGTCGCTATCGGTGACAATACATTTGCTCGTACCGGCAGCACCATGATTGGGTCTCATAATTATAAAGGGGACCTTGGAGATACTACGGTAGATAGTGCATCCACAAGAAAAGATGCATTAAATGTTTATACAACAACAATTGGTGCTAATAGCTTTAGCAATGGGGCTTTCACTACAAGCACAGGCGTATATAATATTATCTCCAGTGATTATAATGGTGGACGGTTTGCAAATTATACAAAGAATTTTGGTGCCACCATTAATGGTACATTGAATAGCATTGAATCGAAAACGGGTAGCTATTATTCGGGTGTTGCGAATAGTATCGTAGGTACTGCTAATCGGACCTTTAACTCCAATGGGGCTCTCGTATTTGGTGCTGGCAATGAAATAACGAATTCTGTAGCCGATATTTCAGCACCAAGTTCGGGAGGTAATTCCGCTAAGGAATTATCTGAGAAATTACGTTCCGCTGTCAAAAATTCTAACGGTGGCGGTTCTACTATGGCATTTGGTAGCGGTAATAAGGCGGATTATACACTTCGCTCTGCACTTATGGGTGTAAATAACACATTGACTGGCTCTCAAGGCAAAGAAAGTAAGAATACCATGTTAACGGGCTTTCACAATACGGCGGATAAGGTGTCCAATACGACTGTAATAGGGTCTGAAAATACGGTGACTAATTCTAAGAACAGTCTTGTGATGGGGGATAATCGTGAGGTAAAAGACGCCAATCATGCGGTTCTTATCGGTTCTACAGACAGCAAGACTACGACATCTGTTAATAATGCGGTCGCTGTCGGACATAATACGAATGTAACCGTAGAGGGTGGCGTTGCATTGGGCAGTGAATCGAAGGCTACTGTGGCGGCTGGATCCGTTGGGTATGATCCGAGTACAAAGGCACAGTCCACAAATACGGATTCTACGTGGAAGGCGACTAAATCGGCCGTATCTGTCGGTGATGCAAATAACAATATTACGCGTCAGATTACATCCGTAGCAGCCGGCACAAAGGATACGGATGCGGTGAATGTGGCACAGCTCAAAAAGTTGCAAAATCAAGTGAATGCGAATGGCTCCACTACCGTCAGTGCAGGTAAACATATTAATGTGACAACTACGACGAACGGAACGACTAAAGATTATAAGGTAAGCCTATCTGACGATATAACGAATCAGATTACAAATAACACGACAAACATTAACAATATACAAGGTGATGTGACCAATATTAAAAAGAATGTAACCAATATTCAGGGCGACATTACTAATATCAAGCAGGATGTAACGAATATGGGGCGGAATGTAGCTCGCCTCGATAAAAAGGTTAACAAATCTGTGGCCGGAGCGGCTGCACTTGCCGCCTTGCATCCGTTAGATTTCGATCCTGATGCAAAATGGGACTTTGCTGCTGGTTATGGCCACTATCATGACGGCAACGCCGCTGCATTGGGGGCTTTTTACAGACCGAATGAGGACTTGCAGTTTAGCGTAGGATCTACTGTTGGTAATGGCGAAACCGTTGTAAATGCAGGTATGTCTGTGAAAGTAGGTGCTCACAGTAATGTATCTCGTTCTCGTGTAGCTATCGGTAAGGAAGTTTTGGAACTTAAGAAAACTGTAGCAGTACAAAATGCGCAGATTCAAAAGTTGACTGCTCTTTTGAATGGCCTGGCTGGAACAAATATGAAAGCAGACCACAGCACATTATTCCCTGATGTGCCGAATAATCACTGGGCATATGCGGCGGTTAGCGATCTATCTCGACGGAGTCTTGTGGAAGGCTATCCTGATGGTACATTCGGAGGGGATCGTATGTTGACCCGTTATGAATTTGCTCAAATTGTGTACCGAGCTATTCAAAACGGTGTTGTCGTCGATGATCGACTTGTATCTGAATTTGGTCCTGAAATGGCGTTATTCCGTGTGGATACCATTGCCAAGAATCATGAAGGACAACCAACTATTGAACGTGTAAGGGTTAATAAAAAATAGAATATATATATGATTTATATTGTGAAAGCCGAGGCTCTAGGCCTCGGCTTTTTCGTGTACCTGTATATGATAATTCTTCTGTATATAAAATTATCTTATCTATGAAAGCATTAAACTGAAAAGTCTAAAAATATGAAATTGATTACGTAATTACAATAATCGTTATATTCCGATATGTGGATTTATCGTAAAAATTGATAGGAAAGATGAAAATTCTATTTCTTAAAATTAAAAAGTATTAAATATGAAATAAATAAACGATAAAAATGAAGAAAAGATGAAAAAAGTCGTTTACAAGATAGAAATTTTTTGATATTGTATTGCCGTGGGTGAGTATATGATGAAGAATCATGAATAATTATAGTATTCGTATCGTAATTGAGAATACTAGTATTTGGTGTAAGAAGTGTAGATGATAATCAATCTTTATACTTCTTCTTTTTATTATCTTTGCAATATTATGCAACACAAGTGATGTGTTTTACTGAGGTTTCGGTAAGAAAGGATAATCATGAATCGAATTTATAATGTTATTTGGAGTAAGACTAAAAAATGCTATGTAGTAGTATCTGAAATTGTAAAAACAGGTGGTGGCAAGGTAAAATCCGTACAAAGCGGTACAACCTGGACACGTATGAGTGCGATTATGGCGGTGGCCGCATTATTGATGGGTGGTAATATTACTACGGTTAATGCTGCTACATATACTGCTATGACGATTAATGATGTAAATGGCGCTGGTTATGCTACTGGTAATGTAGTTTATAGTGAAGGTAGTTATTTATATAATTATCAAAACCCTGGGAACCTGAAACCATTTGATAATAGTCATTTGTATAATGGTACAGATAGAGGTAACTATACAGAAAATAGTTTTGCCGGCATTGCTATCGGTAAAAATACAAATATTCAGGAAACTGGTAATCCAACTTATTATTCCGGTTTAGCTATCGGTAACTATGCTCAGGCAACAGGTGGTATTTCTTTTGCTTTAGGTCATTATGCTCAGGCTTTATCACCATCTGCTATGGCTCTTGGTACAGCTACAAAGGCGAGCGGATTTAACTCCTTGGCTATGATGCGTCAATCCGCTGCAGAAGGTGAGTTCTCCACAGCATTGGGTACTGCATCCTGGGCAAAGGGTAACGGTAGTTTTGCTATGGGTTATTCTGCTACAGCAAAAGCGGATCAATCTATCGCAATCGGTGCGGCAGAAACTATAAAATTACCTGGTCAACAACATGGTACTCCAAGTGCTAAATATAATGGCGATGGTAATACCGTAACAGAAGGGGCTCGTTCTCTTGCTTTCGGTACAAAAGCTCGTACTGCAGTTGGTGCAGATGATTCTATGGCATTCGGTTCTTCATCCAGTACCGGTGGCGCCAATGCGGTAGCTATGGGTTATAGTGCTAATGCTAGTGCAGAGAATGCCTTTGCCATCGGTAATACGGCGCAATCATCCGCACAAAATGCCGTGGCAATGGGTAAAAGTGCAAATGCAAGTGGTGTAAGCAGTTTTGCTATGGGTAGTAGTTCTAATGCTGCTGGTGCCGATGCTATTGCTATGGGTAGTTCTTCCCAAGCAAAATTATCCAACTCCATCGCATTAGGTGGTAATGCTAAATCCTTGGGTGCTGATGCGCTTGCACTTGGCGGTGCGGCGAATGCCTCTAAAGATGGTGCCATTGCAATCGGTAAAGAAGCAAAAGCAAACAATACTAATACGACAGCTATCGGTCTTGGTGCAACTGTTACAGGTACTAACTCCATGGCTATCGGTACAAATGCCGTTGCAGAATCCAATAACTCCTTGGCATTGGGTACTGGTACGGAAGTAAGAGGTGCCTTGATTAATGGTTTCTCTGCTTTCACTAACCAACAAAATAATAATGTTGCAAACGGTGTAGTTGCGGTAGGTAACGTAGGTTCTGAACGCCGTATCATCAACGTGGCGGGCGGTGAAAACGATACTGACGCAACAAATGTTAAACAATTAAAATTTGTAAACAGTAACTTGGCAAAATCCATCGCAGGTCCTACTTATACGGGCTATGAAGCGAATGGTTCTACATATAAAGCGCCTGATTTCAATATCAAGAACAGCACATACCATACGGTAAAAGAAGCTGTTGAAGCAGCGCAAACGAATTTCTTCAGTGCTAAAGGCACATCTGCCGATGCGAATTACGATAACACAGGTGCTACAGGCAATAACGCGACAGCAGCCGGTGTACGTACTTCTGCAGCAGGTAACTTTGCTACAGCTGTCGGTGCTGATGCGACTGCAGCTAATGCGAACAGCACTGCTATCGGTTATAAAGCTAAATCCAGCGTAGATGACGGCGTTGCATTGGGTGCAAACTCCGTTGCTTCCGTTGTAGCTGGTAAAGCAGGTTATAATGTGAAAACTGCAGACAGCCGTACAAACGGATATAGCGGATTGACAGGCGCTGCGTTGACATCCACTATGGGTGCGGTGTCCGTAGGTGACGGTGGTACAAAAACTCGTCAAATCACAAACGTGGCTGCAGGTACTGCGGATACTGATGCTGTTAACGTGGCACAATTGCGCAATGTTAATTTGAAAGTAGCCGGCAATACCGGTAAAAACGACGTTTTATTGGACAACCAGACATTGACAGTAAAAGGCGACGGTTCTTATGTTACGACATCTGTTAACAACCAAACAATCGATGTGACGTTGACTGATGCCACTAAGAACAAGATTGACAATGCGGCAAATAAAGACTTGTCCAACATTACGGATGGCGGTAAATCCGTTATTCGTGATGAAGCGCAAAAAGCAGTAAAGGTTGTTGCCGGTAAAAACACGACCGTTACAGAAGGTACGGACGGCACATATAAAACATATAAAGTTGACGTAGACGCTCCTGACTATCAATTGGTTGAAAACAGCAGTGCTGCTGATAAAGCTTACACTGTATCCGGTAACAAGGTTGACTTGACTGTACAGGATTCTAAAAACCCTGCGAATAAGAAAACTGTAACTATCAAGGATATCGCGTCTAAAACAGAGCTTGATAATACAAAAACAGAGCTTATTAATAAAGGTTTGAAATTTGATGCTGATAATGGCGGCGAAAAAACAAATAAATTAGGCTCCAAGGTAACAGTAGCTGGTGATGGTACTAACATCGACACTACAATTACACAAACTGGCGATGATACAACAATTAAGGTTGCATTGGGTCAAGACATCAATGTTAATACGGTAACTGCTACAAAAACTGTAAAAGCGGGTACTGCTACTATGGGTAACCAATCTGTAACAGATAACAAAAGTGCTGCTCAGAACGGTAACTTTGTATCCGGTTTGGACAATAAAAATTGGACATTAACTGATCCTGCCTTTGTATCTGGTCGTGCGGCAACAGAAGATCAACTTAAAATTGTCAGCGATGCTGTAAAAGCGGCTAATGCGGCTAACGCAAGTGCTTCTGATTATCGTTTAATCGCTAATCCGAACAATGCGGCAGATGGCTCTTATAAAGTTGATAACAATAAAGTTGATTTACAAGTGAAGGACGATAAATCCGGTACAGTTAATACTGTGACAATTAAGGATATTGCGTCCAAAACTGAACTTGATAAAGTAAAAGATCGTTCTGTGAAATACGATGGTAACACAGGTCATGACACAGTAACATTAGAAGGGGCTAACGGTACAAAAATCACTAACTTGAAGGACGGTAACGTAGCAGCTGGTTCTAAAGATGCTGTCAACGGCGGTCAATTACATCAAGTTAAGCAAGATCTTGGTGACCAAATCACAAATACTAAGAATGAATTAAACAATAAGATTGATACAACTAAACAAGATCTGATTGATAAAGGTTTGAAATTCGACGCTAATACAGGTGGTGAAAAAACAAATAAATTGGGCTCCAAAGTAGCAGTTAAAGGGGATAACTCTAATATCATTACGGATATCTCTCAAGATGCTAACGGCGATAGCACAATTGATGTGAAACTTGGTAAAAACCTTAATGTGGAAACGATTACTGCAACTGGTGCAAACGGTAAGGACGGTAAAATCGGTATCAACGGTAAAGATGGTGTAACAACTAACATTTCCGTTACTCGTGACGGTCAACCTGGTGTAGACGGCGCTCCTGGCACAACTACAACACGTATTATATACCAAAAACCTGATGGCTCCAACGAAGAAGTGGCAACTTTGAACGACGGTCTTAAATTCAAAGGCGACATGGGTGCTATATCTAATGTTAAGCTTAACAAACAAGTGGACATCAACGGTGGTGTAACAAGTGCTTCCGATCTTGCTACAGGCAATAATATTGGTGTTACTTCTGCGGCTGTTGGCGCTGATGGCAATGCAAAATTACAATTGCAATTGGCGAAAAACTTGACAGGCTTGCAATCCGTAACGGCATCCGACACTGTGAAAGCAGGCACTGCCACTGTAGGTAATCATACGGTAGCAGATAACAAAGGTGCTAACCAAACTGGTAACTTTGTAACAGGTTTAGATAATACATCTTGGAATATTGCAGATCCTGTATATGTACCAAACCGTGCGGCTACTGAAGAACAGTTAAAAACGGTTAGTGATGCTTTGAAAGCGGCTAATGCAAGTTCTACGGATTATCGCTTAATTGCTAATCCGAACAACGCCGTAGACGGTTCCTATAAGGTTGAAAACAATCAAGTAGACTTGAAGGTAAAAGACGAAAAATCCAGTGATGTTAAAACTGTAACAATTAAGGATATTGCGTCTAAAACTGAACTAGATAATGTAAAAGATCGTTCCGTAAAATATGACGGTAACACAGGCCATGACACAGTAACTTTGGAAGGTCCTAACGGTACAAAAATTACTAACTTGAAAGACGGTAACGTAGCGGCTGGTTCTAAAGATGCTGTAAACGGCGGTCAATTACATGATGCTAAAAATGAACTTATTAATACAGGTCTTAAATTTGATGCTAATGTAGGCGGCGTACAAACTAACAAGTTAGGATCCACTGTTACAATTCAAGGTGAAGGTACTGCAACTGACGCTGATTATAGCGGTGAAAACCTCAAAACTTTCATCAAACAAGATGCGGCGACAGGCAACACGACTATCGACGTGAAGATGAATAAAAACCTTAAGGCTGAATCTGTGAAGGTTGGCAAAGATGGTAAGGATGGCGTATCCATTACTGGTCCTGACACCGCGAACGGTACAGATGGCAAGGTAGCTGTTACTGACAAAAACGGTAAAGAAGCAGTTTCTATTTCCGGTAAGGACGGCGTAGGCCACATCGGCTTAACTGGCCCTGCAGGAACGAACGGCGTGAACGGTACTAATGGTATCGACTTGTCCGTGAAACCTGGTTACGACGATGCTGCTACAGGCGTTAAAGGTGAAAAAGGTGTAGACGGCACAAACGGTCTTACTCGTATCGTATACACTGATGGCAACGGCGAGCACCAAGTAGCTACTATGGAGGATGGTTTACAATTCACTGGTAACAACACTGGCACCGTGAATAAACAAAAATTGAACTCCTTGGTGAAAGTACAAGGTGAAGGCGTAACTGTAGCTGAATCTGCAGCGTTCAAGAGCGCATCCGGCAACATCAACGTAAAAGCTGATGGAACAGACAAATTGGAACTTCAATTGGCGAAAGACCTTAAAAATCTTGATTCCGTAACGGCGGCTAAGACTGTGAAAGCAGGCGGTGCTACTATGGGTGGTCAAACTGTTAACAACACAGCTGGCGACAGCGAAACAGGCAATTATGTAACAGGCCTTGATAATAAAGATTGGGATGCAAATAAGATTGTATCTGGTCGTGCGGCAACAGAAGATCAATTGAAAAAAGCGTTGGATGCTCAAAGTGCTAACTCTACTGATTATCGTTTGATCAAAAATCAAGCGGCAGGCTCTAATGGTGACTATACCGTGGATGCGAATGGCGATGTAGCCTTGACTGTACAGGATAAGAATCATCCAGATAAAACAGAAACCGTTACAATCAAAGACATTGCTTCTAAATCCAAACTTGATAAATTGGATGACCGCGCTGTTAAGTATGATTTGGATCCTACAGGTAACCTTGATAAATCCAAGGTAACTTACGAAGGTCCTGCATATAACAACAAACAAGGTGGCACTCACGTAACGAATGTGGCATATGCTACAGGCAACGATGGCAGCGAAGCGGTTAATGTGGACTACTTGAATGACAAAATCAAAGATAGTGCGGATGCATTGACTAATAAAGGTTTGAAATTCGATGCTAATCAAGGCGGCGAAAAAACTAACAAGCTTGGCTCCAAAGTGACTATTAAAGGTGAAGGCACTGCAGCTGACGATGATTACAGCGGTGAAAACCTTAAAACTTTCATCACACAAGATCCAGCATCTGGTGATACAACTATCAATGTGAAGATGAATAAAAACCTTAAAGCTGAATCCGTGAAGGTTGGCAAAGATGGTAAGGATGGCGTGTCCATTACAGGTCCTGACAACGGTACAGACGGCAAGGTAGCTGTTACTGGTAAGGATGGCAAAGAAGCTGTATCTATTTCTGGTAAAGACGGCGTAGGTCACATCGGACTCAACGGTAAAGACGGCCGTAGCGCTGATATTTCTGTTGAAAAAGGTGATCCGGACCTCAACGGTAACGAAATCACTCGTATTAAATACACTGATGAAAATGGTAAGACACATCAAGTGGCAACCAAGGATGATGGTATGGCATACGGTGGTGACTCCGGTAATGTGATTAAGAAAAAACTTAATGAACAATTGGACATTAAGGGCGGCGTAACAAACGAAGCTGATTTGACTGAAAACAATATTGGCGTTATCAGCAAAAATAATATCCTCAATGTTCGTTTGGCAAAAGACCTTAAAGACTTGAACTCCATTACTTTCAACAACGGAGCTAACGGTGCAAACGGTAAAACCGTTGTAAACGGCGCAGGCATGACTATCAATGATGCAGCTGGTAATCCGTTGACAGCTGTTACAAAAGACGGCGTGAAGATTACTGATGGTCCATCTATGACGAAGGACGGCATCGATGCAGCAGGCAAGAAGGTTACAAACGTTCAAGACGGTACGGTTGCCAAAGATAGCAAAGACGCTGTTAACGGCGGTCAATTGCATGATGCTGTTGAAAGCCTTAAAACTAAAGGCTTTGGCCTTGAAGCAGAAGACGGTCAATCCGTGAAGAAAGCTCTTGGTGAAACTGTTAAGGTTAAAGGTGATGACAAAAATATCAAAACATCCGTAGACGACGGTGCTGTTAAGGTAGAATTGAAAAAAGACATCACTGTAGATACTGTAACTGCTAAGACTGTAACTACAGGCAACACTAAGATGGATACAAACGGTGTTACTATCAAGGATGGCGCTAATGAAGCGACCAAGTTGACTAAAGATGGATTGCAAATCAATGATGGTGGTAACAAAGCAGTTACTGTTAATAAAGACGGTTTGACTATCGAAAATGGTCCTAAGGTAACAAAAGACGGTATCGATGCGGCTGATAAGAAGATCACTAATGTGGCTGATGGTACTATTGGCGCTGGTAGCAAGGACGCTGTAAACGGCGGTCAATTGCATACAGCTATTGAAGACATCAAATCCACAGGCTTTGGACTTAAAGCGGAAGACGGTCAATCCGTGAAGAAACCTCTTGGCGAGACAATCGACTTGAAAGGTGACGGCAACATCAAAACTTCCGTGGACAATGGCGCTATCAAAATGGCCTTGAACGATAAGATCACTCTTGGTCAAGATCCAGCAAAACAAGTTAACATCGACGGTTCTGCAGGTACGATTACAGCTGGCAATGGCGGTAATCAAGTTAAGATTGACGGCAATGACGGTTCCGTAACGGCAAATACTGTGAAAGCTGGCGACGTTGTTGTAGGTAAACAAACTTCCGACGGTAAAGAAGGCAACTTCGTAACAGGTTTGGATAACAAAACTTGGGATCCTGAAAATCCTGTAGCAGTTCCTGGTCGTGCCGCAACAGAAGACCAATTGAAAGCTGTTAATGACGACTTCAATAACAAAGCAAGAACAGGCCGTGTATTCCAAGGTGACCAACCTGGTGATAGCGGTAAAGTGGTTCGTGGATTGGGAGATACTATGAACCTTACTGGTGGTGCGGATGTGAACCGTTTAGCGGATAACAATATTGGTGTTGTGAAAAACGCTGCTGGTGATGGCTATAACATCAAGTTGGCGAAAGACTTGAAAGGTCTTGAGTCCGTAACTACTACAGATGCTGCTGGTAATACGACTGTTATGAACGGTGGCGGCGTGACAATTACACCTGCTCAAGGTAATGCTGTAAGCCTTACTAAAGACGGTCTCAATAACGGTGGTAATAGAATTACTAATGTAGGCCCTGGTGTAGATGGCACTGATGCGGTTAACGTAAATCAATTGAGCAGTGCTATGCGTAGTGTGGATGGTAAGATCGCTGATGTAGGTGCTACTAGTGCAGCTATTTCCGGCCTCAAACCATTACAATATGATCCATTGGAACCAACTCAAGTATTGGCTGCTGTAGGCCACTACAAAGGCAGCACAGCTGCTGCTGTAGGCGTAGCACATTATACTAATGAATCTACAATGTTCCATATGGGCGTATCTCTTGGCGGTCATGACAACATGATTAATGCGGGCGTATCCTACAAATTTGGTACATCTGACGCTAGGAAAGCCATTCCGGCACGCTATAAAGCAGGCCCTATCAGCTCTGCGTATGTATTGCAAGATGAAGTGACTGCGTTGAAAGCTGAAAATGAACGCATGAAACAACATGACTTAGAGTTAACTGCTAAATACGATCAAGTACAACGCGATAATGAAGAAATGAAAGCTCAAATCGCATTGTTGATGCAACAAGTAGGACTTTCCAAATAAAAAAATTCTTAGTCTTGTTATGTAAGGAATATGAAAGCCGCCCTTCTAGGGCGGCTCATCATAAGGAGGAAGTATGAAATTCAAAACATTTATGCCTGTATTGGCTCTTGCTTGTGTGTGCGCGGTAGGCCAAGCGGATGCGGCTCAAGATCGATTGATGATGCCAGAACAACCAGCTGAACCATTGAATGTGCTTGAAACAGAAGTGGCACTTTCCGTGCCTAGCGAAGAAGTTCGTGACGTTGTTAACGCTTTCACACAATTCCAATTGGACCAAAAGGGCAAACGTATCATGGATGATTCCCGCGTTATGACCGGTCAAGAGCGTTACCGTAACAATGTATTGTACTATATGAACGTTCGTCGTAGTTGGTACATCGTGAGTCATCGTTATAAAAACGATAGCTATGGGCGTTTGGCATTAGATCGTTTGTACAACGATTACAAACAGTTCTTCACAGAGAATGCGACTGTATCTGAAGACGCTAAATTGGACTATGCGCAACAAATCATCGATATCTTGGATCGCAATACGGCCAATGTACATGATGATGAATTGCGTTTCTATATGAATGAAATGGTAATCTTCAGCTTGAACGAAGCCATGAAGGACGGTAATAATCGCGTAAAACCTGTAGATGAAAAAATGGGTCCTACGGTGGATGAACTTCCAACAGTAGACCTTCGCAAAGCGATTAATGCACCTACAATTCAATAAAATTTAGACTATATCATATGACGAAAGCCGAGGCACAAACCGCCTCGGCTTTTGTCATACATAGATTAAATCTTTTGTATGTGAATATGTAAATTTAATTCCACAAATATATAGAAAAGATGAAGAGTTTTTATCTTATTTTTTAAATCTATTAAATAAACCATAAAAATGAATGAAACATGAAAAAGTTGTTTACAATATTGAAATTATTTGATATAGTAGTCGCTAGAGTGAGTATCTTATAGGAAAAGATATACGTAATAGTACTTAAACTATAGTATTGAGTACTATTGTTTTATGTTAGAAGTGTAGATGATTTTTTATGTCTATTACTTCTTCTTTTATTTTGTATTTTATATGAGGCTATAAATAGAAGGCTTAACCGGTAGAGCCGGTAGTTCGGTGAGAAAGGAATAACATGAATCGAATTTATAATGTAATTTGGAGTAAAGCTAAAAATTGCTACGTTGTAGTATCTGAGTTAGTTAAGAGCGGTGGAGGTAAAGCTAGTGTGAGTTCTGCAAGAACGAGCATTACTTTCCGTGCAGCTTTATGCGTGTTTGCTATTACGGGTTGTTTAGTATCGGGGATTGCAGAAGCAAATGTAGTACAAGGCCCTGGCGCTGCTGCTACTGGTAGCAATAGCGTGGCAGTCGGCGATAATGCAAAATCCGCAGGTGCTAAGTCTGTGGCGATAGGTAATGACGCGGCTACATTAGCAACAAGTGAAAATGGTATTGCCATCGGTAATGGTGCGAAGGCTGAAGGGCAACAACGAGTGAAGGTTCCATATCCTGCGGGTACTATTGCTATCGGTCAAGGGTCAGTGGCAAAGGAAAATGGCGATATTGTAATAGGTCGTCAAGCAAAGAGCACGATTTCCATGTATCATCAACAACCTGGCTCCGGCGCAGTTGTAATGGGTGCAGAAGCTGCTTCTTACGGTTCTCGTGGTGACGTAGTCATCGGTGCTGCAGCGGAAGCTAATATAATTAGAAAGAATGCTACTGTTGATGGTGACGGACAGCTGTTTTCACAATCTGTAGCTATCGGTAGTGTAGCGAAGGTATATGGCACACAATCTGTCGCTATCGGTGGTGATGTAAGATCTATTGGACACTCTTCTATCGCTATCGGCGGTGATGATATCGATAAAGCAAAACCTGATTTATATAAGGTTATTCCTGATTTAGCGGTGCCAGGTACGCAGAAAAACTTTAACCGTGAAGTGGCTGCATTACATCCAAGTGGATTGGGTACAGCAGGTCTTAATGATAGTAAGAACTATGTAAATACTGCTTCTATCGGAAATGCCAGCCTTGCTATTGGTATGATGACACAGTCTTTAGGCACAGGCTCTAATGCTATCGGTGCTAACTCCTTGTCAAAAGGTGTGGCTAGTTCCGCTATTGGTGCTATGGCTCGTAGCTAGGGGAATAACTCTCTGGCTATCGGTAGCCAAGCCGGTGCGTATGGTGAGAAATCCACATCCCTCGGCGATGCGAATATAGTAGGCTTTGATATGACAAATGCTACTCTATCTGGTTCTGCTGCAGGCGCTCTTGGTAGAGGCAATAAGGTATATGGTAATAATGCATATGCTATCGGTAGTGAAAATACCGTAGGGTCGGCTACTGTTACTGAAACTACAGAGTCTAATGGCGATAAAATTAAAAAGGTTACTGCTGGTACGGTTAAAGGTAATACAGCCGGTGCGTTCGGTTATAAGAATACCATTACAACGGATAATTCCTATGTAGTAGGTAGTAACTCCACTATTTCCGCAGATAACGGCATGGTTTTAGGTAACAGTGCTACTGTGACAGGGGCTAATGGTTTAGCTCTTGGTAATAATACGAAAGTAGCTAATGACAATGCCGTAGCTATCGGTAATGGCTCTGAAACAGCAGCAGCTGTGGCTACTCCTTCTGCCACAATCAATGGGGTAACGCATAATTTCACAGGCACAAACCCTGCCTCCACAGTAAGCGTAGGCAAAGCAGGTATGGAACGAACTGTTACTAATGTAGCGGCCGGTCGTATTTCTGCTACCTCCACTGATGCTATCAATGGTAGCCAATTGTTTGCAGTTAAAACAGAAGTAGAAAAAGGTGTATCCTATGCAGGCGATGTAAAAGCTGCAGCAGCTACAGATAATAAATTTACGCGTAAATTAGGTGAACAAACTAATATTGTAGGCGGCGTGACCGATGCAACTAAGTTAACAGATAACAATATCGGTGTCGTTTCCAATGGCACTGATACGCTAAATATTAAATTGGCTAAAACATTGACTGGTTTGGACAGCGTTACAGCTGGCGGCACTACTATCAATAACGGCGGTTTGACCGTAGATGGTAAAAACTATGTATCTCCAAACGGTATCAATGCGAACAACCAAAAGATTACCAATGTAGCTGATGGTACTAACTCTAATGATGCGGTTAACTATGGTCAATTACAAAATGTGATTAACTCTATCGATAAAGCGCCTACTGTGAAAGCAAAAGATGCAAATGTAACTGTAACAGAAGGTACAAATGCAGTAGGTGGTAAGGAATATATTGTTGGATTAGGTAATACAATTAATGTTGGTACTGCACATCCTGTAACTGTAGATGGTAATGCAGGCCATGTTACAGGCCTTCAAAATACAGATTGGAATGTAGGCAATCCTGTGGCTGTTCCTGGTCGCGCGGCTACAGAAGATCAGTTGAAAAAGGTTAACGATACAGTTAATGCCAATAAGGATCAAATCGATAAAAATAAACAAGCTATCGCAGATAACAAACAAAATATCACAACAAATGCCGGTAATATTGCTAATAATACGCAAAATATCGCAAAGAACGCTGGCGATATCGTTACCATCAATAAAACTATTGAAAAAGGTTTGAATTTTGACGGTGACTCCGGTGCGACAATCAATAAGAAATTGGGTGATACTGTTGCTGTTAAAGGCGGTGCTACAGGCACATTGTCTGATAACAATATCGGTGTTGTATCCGATGGTACTGGTACATTAAATGTGAAATTGGCTAAGACATTGACAGGTTTGGATAGTGTTACAGCTGGTGATACTACCATCAATAACGGCAGATCGGAAGAGCA
>ERZ810487.106-NODE-106-length-26739-cov-30.9169_pt1 | contig 26739 bp, 17 predicted proteins | sample MGYA00520492_ERZ810487 | MGnify/ENA primary metagenome ERZ810487 (study PRJEB31588, sample SAMN03399917) | human gut metagenome | study: EMG produced TPA metagenomics assembly of the PRJNA231909 data set (A prospective, longitudinal analysis of the... | reverse complement strand
GCAGCCTTGCGTGATTTCCTGAACCACCTACATAGACCACACGGATGTTATCACCAATGTTTACATATTGCCCCTGTTTCAATGAAAGTTTCAGCATTTTGTTACCTCCATGTATGTATTCCATACCCTGTTTCCTCGGGTATGTCCTGCGCATTTTCTTACGCATCTGCATTTTTATAAAATGCTTCTTTTCTTTTTATTTCAAAAATGCGACAATGTTTTATAGAATGTTGCATTTTTATTTACACATAATATATCGGACGATGGAAGCATTCCTTAACCCCTGAAAAGAAAATATTTTAAATTTTCTTTTCGGTTATACTTTTGCTGGCATAGAACGCAATGCTGCCTCATATTCCTCCAGAGAATATTTTCTTAAAATTTGTTCTTTTGTCAATCCAAGATCCATCATATTTTGAATTGCATCGAGTCTTTCTTCGCGTTTGCCTTCAAGTCTGCCTTTTGCTTTTCCACGAGCTTCCCCACGGGCTTCGCCACGAGCTTCGCCTAGTTCCAGCAATTCCTCCGACCGTAATTTTAAAATCTTGCCACCCATAACATCACTCAATCCTTTCTTAATGGTATTGTTTTTTGGAATGATATAATCTGCAATCTGTTCAATCAGAACAATCATATCCATATAAAGATGTGATTTATTTTCTTTTTCAGCTGTTTCTTCAAGTCTTCGGTTAATTTCACGGAAATCAGCTAACAATTGTTGTAACTTTCTGGTATCCGTCCCGTTGTGCTTCAAAAAGTGCTCATACCGTAAAATATGATACGGTAGCAAAATCAGTAGCCGTTTCTCAAAAATGCGGTCAACGGTATACTTTTTTGCCTGTAAAATTGGAACACGGTAGCGCACTTTTTGTCCATCCGCAAACTTCACGACCGCTTCGTGATAGTCCGGGAGATCGCGGTGGTTACGGATATAGAGAACGCAGGACTGTGGAAATTCAATTTCCCAGATTTCGTCATTTTCATAAGAAGCGTGCTCAATCGCAATCGAAATATCATACTCGAACATTCGTATAACCATCGTTTTGTCTTTCGAGGACTGGCATTCCAGATGATAAATGTGATTGCCAATCCGGATAATAGAATCTGTAATCACAGTGCCATATTTTTCATAATGTTCGTTCCGCAACTGTTCAAAATGTTCTTCTTCACTGTAAGAAGTGTGGAATACTTCATTGATCAGAGGAATCAGAAGCTGTGGCATTTTCTGAGCAATTGTTCGGAAAACATCATCAAAAATGGTGCTGTGATCGGTTGTTTCATCGTTGGCATCTGGCAGTGAAGCTGTCAGAATGTCAGATTTCTCCATGTGGTATCCTGCCTTTCCTTTAGTATATATCATAAACGTCTGTTTTTACAATATGAAATAATAAGAAACAGTTCTGCTATGACACGTTTATGAAATTTTAATTCCAATTGTGATATATGAGCGAAATGCTCCCCATGATTGCTGCGTGCTGCCTTTTTTGGTAACAACGACCTGGCATCAGATTTGGAATATAGATATTTATTGAAAACAGAATAACGCATTTTATGATTAAAGTCAAACATTTTATGAAAGAGAACGCTTTGTACATGGTATCGCAACAAAGCATTCCCCGAATGTTTTACAGATTAATATTCAGATAGACAAGATCCTTTTCGTCTTGTTCAATTCCAAGGTAACGTTTCGTGATATGAAACGAAGAATGGTTAAAAACATTCATTAAAAGTGCTGGCTGGACTCCTTCCTGCCATGCATAATAGCCAAAGGTTTTCCGGAGAGAATGACAGCTGATCGCCTCTTCACTGGTTGTATGTGAGGCATCTTCTTTAATAATGCGGTAAGCCTGTGAACGGCTGAGCGGTTTATAAGGGTTTGTCCGTTTGGAGAAAACATATTCCTCCGGATCGGGATTCTTTTCCATAAAATATAGATACAGGGCATTTTTCGCGTTCTGGTTTATCGCAATATAATTTCTTTTTCCTGTTTTATGTTCCCATACCAAAAGATGATCCCGAAAACAGTTCTTTTTAAAATCATAGACACTTCTCCAGCGAAGATTTAATAGATCGCTGATTCTCAGTGCAGTGTTTAATCCCAATACAACTAAAGTATAATTACGCAGATGCGGTTTTATCTGCTTGTAGTATGAACTGAAATTCTGCAGTTCCTGTCGGTTTCGGATCGGTTGTGTTGTTCCCATAAAAATTACTCCTTTCAAGCCAAAAATAAAGTGCTTTTGTGACATAAAATGCAACATTCTATAAAAGAATGTTGCATTTTTATTTCTATATTTTACTCAAACACGATCCTATTTATACTACTTACTTTTTATGGTATCTTCAAACGCTTTCCGCACATCATCATTATGGCTTGTGATAATAAGGACTGCATACTGCCCTTTCGTAAAAACCAACCCATCCTGAATCCGGCTGACCTGCTTCGGTTCATAGGACTGCAGCAAATTATACCGATCCTGCTGATGCTTTGTCAGGCTTTCTTTTGCCTCATCCACATCTGCCTTATCTTTCACGGCAATCACTACAATTTCATCTGCTTTGTGTCCATCCGAAGAATAGCTTACAAAATAACTGTCCACTTTTTTATAGTCCATGTCAGAAATATGGGAAAACTTATCTTCTGCATCTTTTTCTGCGCTGCTGGCATTAAGCATCTCCGGCAGATCCGGATCCGCTGCTTCCATCGCCGTGCGCAGGTCATACATACTGACAGAACCGGAAGTGTTTTTCTTCGCACCACATCCCACACACATCACCAGCATGGTCAGCACCAGCAGAAGTTTCCAACCCGTTTTTTGTTTTTTCATCTGTTATCTGGCCTCCACAGTTTCTTCCGTACTGAACGTTGCCCCATTTTGTGCCGCATTATCCATGGTCATATCCTTATTTCCGATATCAGCACTTGCGCCATCCATCATCATGCCATCTCCGTTTGCAGATTCCAGTCCCTGAAATGCTTTCTGGACAGCCTTGTCGATTTTTTTCTGTTCTTTTTCGCTGATATTCTGGCTTGTATTGTCCGTGTTATATCCCGGCATGGTAACATTAAACAAATATCCTTTTCCATCCGGATCCTGAATCCAGTTGTAAGTTCCCAGACTGTATGGCATATCCTTATAGTTTCCGGACATCAGGAAATTGTCAATGGAAGAAGCTATGGCATTTGCCACCTGCGCTTTTTCCTCTGTAATATCCTCTTTAAACGCAACCATGACCCCGCCAAGCTTTTTGTCCATAGCAGCACGCAATGCTTTCGGCAGATCATATATACTGTCCACGGTTTTCTTATTCTGGTATGCCATATTGTACTTTAATGAGTTAGCTGCCGGGAAGTAATCGCGATCCCAGCTCTGGGACTGTCCATACATGGCATCCGTCACATTAAAGTTCGCATAATTTCCATTTCCTGCATCGGAATAAATATCGGTAATGTACCAGTCTCCGTCAATTTTTACCACATCCCAGCTATGGAATTTTTCTGTATTATGTTCCACTTTACATTCAATTCCCATCATCTGCATGAACATGCGGAATGTCGTTGCATAACCGACGCATACGGCATTGTGGTATTTTAACACACCGTATGGATTATCACAGTCTTCCTGTGTACTCGGAATAACGGTCAGTGCCCCGGAATCCTGCTGGAGCTTTTTGGTCATCCAGTCATACACCGCCTTTTCCTTTTCAAAATCAGACATGCTGTCCGTAATCTTCATATCTTTGATGGCTTTTTTTGCCATATCAAGGGTTTCTTTTTCTTTGTCTGTCAGCTTTGAAGTATCGCCGGATTTGTAGGCATCCGAAATATTTGTGGTAGGTTTGATCTCATAATTATCTGCGATCTTTACGTAATCCTCGGTAGTCTCAGGATTTTCTTCCTTTTTCTGCTCTGCAATATAGGATTTTAAAGTCACCAGATTAAACGCAGAAATCGTGGTACTTCCCACAACGCCTGCCGCAAGAATCACCGCTACAATCCCTTTCCATGCACCGCCTTTTTTCTTTTCTTTCTGCTCCGGCTGCACCGGATTACTTTTTACGCTTTCATAAGTTTCCATATGTATTTACCTCATATTTTAATTGATGTATTTTTTCTACTGCACCTTTATTATAGCAGTTTCATATCCAAAAAAGGCTATCTTTAAAGAAACTTAAATAAATATTAAGATCCGTCTGTACGAAAAAAAGGACATCCACCGCGAATGTCCTTTTCTCCCATATGGTATCATCCTTATATTGCATCTTCCTCAATATGCTCCCTGCCCTGTGCAATGATTGACCGGACGTGGTCATCTGCCAGGGAATAAAAAACAGATTTTCCCTCCCTGCGGCATTTGACTAACTTATTCTGTTTTAAAATCCGAAGCTGGTGAGAAATTGCAGACTGTGTCATTGACAATGCCGCTGCAAGATCACAGACACACACCTCTGCTTCAAACAGGACAAACAGGATGCGGATACGGGTGGAATCTCCAAACACTTTAAATAATTCTGCAAGATCATACAGTTCCGTTTCTTCCGGCATCGTGTCATTCACAATCTTTAGCAGATCCGGATGTACCTGATTTTCACTACAGCATTCAATCTTTTCTTTTTCCATGAAGTTCCTCCTCTCCACCGGAACATTTCCGGCAGAATTATACCCTATAATTTTTTTACAAAAAGTGCGCGGATTGCATTCAGCACAGCAATCACCATAACACCGACATCTGCAAAAATTCCCATCCACATATTTGCAATACCTATCGTTACCAAAAACAGGCAGAGCAGTTTAATCCCGATTGCAAAACAGATATTTTCATATACAATCCGCAGGCACTTTCTTGCGATACGGATTGCTTTCGCAATCTTAAGCGGATCATCATCCATCAGTACCACATCTGCTGCCTCAATCGCCGCATCCGATCCAAGTGCTCCCATAGCGATTCCAACATCAACACGGGAAAGCACAGGTGCATCATTGATGCCATCCCCGACAAAGGCAACGGTACTCTTTTCTTCCCTGGTCCGCAACAGTTTTTCCACTTCGGAAACTTTATCTGCCGGAAGCAGCTGGGAATGTACTTCCGTGATTCCAACCTCCCCTGCTACCTGCTGTGCTACACGGTCATCATCACCCGTCAGCATTACCAGCCGGTGCACACCGGAATTTTTTAGTGCCTGCATGGCAGCCGCCGCATTCGGCTTAATCATATCTGAAATCAGTATATGACCGGCATAGACACCATCGACTGCCAGATGTACGATTGTACCGGTACAGCTACAGTTGCGGTACGCAATTTTTTCTTTTTTCATGAGTTTGTCATTTCCTGCTGCAACCCTGTGTCCGTCTACCGTCGCGATCACACCGTGTCCACCGATTTCCTGTACATCTGTGACCCGGTCCACATCCAGTTTCCTGCCATAGGCTTTCTGCAGGCTGACACTGATCGGATGTGTGCTGTGGCACTCTGCCAGTGCCGCGTATTCCAGCAGCTGTTCTTCCTCCTTCGTATATACCGGATGTCCGGACACAACCGGACAGCTGCCGGATGCACAGTTTGTTCCATGAATTCCGCAGACTTCAAATACCCCCTGCGTAATTGTCCCTGTCTTATCAAAGACAACCGTGCGTGTTCCCGCAAGTGCTTCCAGATAGTTGGAACCTTTTACCAGAACACCCTCTGCACTGGCACCTCCGATTCCTGCAAAAAAGCTGAGTGGAATACTGATGACCAGCGCACACGGGCAGCTGATAACCAGAAATGTCAGTGCACGGTAAATCCAGATGCCCCAGTCTGCCGGAAGCCCCATAAACAGCATGCGGACAAGCGGTGGCAGTATTGCCAGTGCCAGCGCGCCGTAACAGACTGCCGGTGTATAATAATGTGCAAATCTGGAAATAAAATTCTCGGAACGTGATTTCTTGGAACTTGCATTCTCCACCAGATCAAGAATCTTAGAAACCGTAGACTCTCCAAACTCTTTTGTGGTGCGGATCTTTAACAGTCCGGAAATATTGATACATCCACTGATGATTTCCTCTCCCACAGCGACTTCCCGCGGAACACTCTCTCCCGTCAGTGCACTGGTATTCAGGGAAGAATGTCCTTCCACAACCACACCATCGATTGGAACTTTTTCGCCCGGCTGTACAATAATCACCGTGCCGATCTCCACCTCATCCGGGTCTACTTTTTCCATCTGACCGTCTGTTTCAATATTTGCATAATCCGGCCGGATATCCATCAGATCACTGATATTCCGGCGGCTCTTACCGACTGCATAACTCTGGAACAGCTCTCCGATCTGATAAAACAGCATAACTGCAACGCCCTCTTTGTAATCACCGAGGGCGATCGCTCCGATAGTTGCCACTGCCATCAGAAAATTTTCATCAAACATCTGCCTGTTACAGATTCCCTTCCAGGCTTTCCGCAGAATATCATAACCGATCACAAAATACGGAACCAGATAGAAAAGGAACTCCAGCCACTTTGGTATGGAAACAACGCTTCCTGCAATCCCGATGATAACCAGAAGCACTGCCGCCACAATAATTCGTTTCAATACTTTTTTCTGCTTTTTATTCATGGTGCCCTCCAATCTGACTGATACCTATGGGAAAAGCCGGATTTAAAGAAAGATCTCACAATCATCTTCCACTTTCTTACAATTCTTTAACACATCCTGCATAACCGCTTTTGCATCTGCACCCTCTTCAAATTCTACGTTCATCTTCAGTGTCATGAAATTTACAGTTGCATCCTTTACTCCGGTAGTAGCTTTTGCAGCTTCCTCCATTTTGTTTGCACAGTTTGCACAATCCACATCAATTTTGTAAGTTTTCTTCATCGTCGGTTTCCTCCATACTTTCCTTTTTCATTTTATCATTCTTTCATATGAGCATTTGTTCATATGTTTGATTCTATTATAGCGTAAAGTTCGTAAATGTCAATATATTTTTAATACGCTGGGATTGTTTTGGAATTGAATTTTCCAGACCATTTTTTAACAAACCGATTTGCATGTGTTTTTTAAGAAAATCAAGTGTTCTATCACGTTCCAAATTGATAGTGGACATATAGAAAATAAAACTTTCTTTTAGGTTCGGGACATATCTCATAACTTTTTTCACATATGTCCCATTTAAACATCTTCCCCGTATTCACCGTCTGTTTCCGGTTCTTCATAATCATCTGAGCCATCATAAATGTCCTGCATCAATGGTTCTTTTACTATCTTTTTCTTTCCGATAAGCACTGCCGCTACGGCTGCGGTAATCGGTACGGTCAGCACAACCCCAAGAGTTCCGGAAAGTCCCTGCATGATTTCTGTTCCGATTACATAAGAATTGATCAGCTGATTATAACTCAGATTGTATGCATAATTGACAACGAGCGTAGACAACGAACCTCCGACATAAGCAAAAATCAGTGTATTTGCCATGGTTCCCATCATATCGCGCCCCACACGGATTCCCGACACAAACAACTCTTTTTTCCCCAGCTGCGGACTGCGTTCGTGCAGTTCCTGAATCGTGGATGCAATTGACATGCCAACATCCATGGTTGCCCCAAGTGCTGCTATAATGATTCCCGAAAACAGAAGCTGTCCTATTTTTATCTGTGTATTCTGTGCCACATAATTCAACGTTTCAATATCAGACACATTATACCCGGTAATGCCTGCGGCTTTTCCAAACACAACTGCGGCTGCGGCTGCCACAACCACACCGCTGACCGTTCCCACCACTGCAGATACCGTCTTTTTAGAGACTCCGCCCAAAAGCCACAGGGTCAGCAATGTCGAGAGAATGACAACAACAATGGTAATACCGATCGGTGAAATGCCCCGGTACATCAGCGGAAACATCAGATAAACAATACACACACCGGTAAATGCCAGACTTGCAATGGCTTTGACTCCTTTTTTTCCACCTATCATACATATCACCAGACAGAAAAAAAGTACAAACAGATAAATCGCCATAGTACGGTCTTTGCTATATACCGTAACGACAGCATTATCATCTGTGGAACTGACAATGACAATTACGCGCGAACCAACTTCACAGTTCTCCATGCCAAACAAAGAACCGCTTGGATTGACGGCATCAAACTCTTCCCCTGCATATGCTCCGGATTTGACCTGTACGCGCACCTCCTGTGTTCCGTATCGTTCCCCATCTTCCGCCAGATTATCTTTCGTGATCTTTGTCACGACTGCTTTCTCATAGCTTTGCCCTTCCGTGGAAATCAGAGGTACTTTTTCGAACTGGTTTACTTTGACTAATAACAGTAGGAACCCCACCAGACAAAGGGTTCCCACTAAAACTTTTTTCCAGTTTTTCTTCATTATTATTTAGCTGCTTTCTTTACTGCTTTCTTTGTAACAGTAATTGTAATTGTTTTACCTGCTGCCTGATACTGGCTGGTTGCTGCTGCCTTTACTGTAATCGTAACTTTTCCGGCTTTCTTCACTGTGACTTTTCCGTTTTTGTCAACGGTTGCAACCTTCTTGTCGGAAGATGTATAGGTAAGCGGTGTTTTCGCTTTTGCATTTAAGGAAAAGGCTTTGTCTCCTACGTTTTTTTTGTAAGAGTTCTTCGCCTGAATGGTCTGCTTTACCGCATCTTTTACGATCGTATATGTAGTAGATCCCTGTAACTGTTTTCTGGTCGTTGCATCATAAGTTGTTACAGAAAACTTTTTGTCCGTTACTTTTACTACGGAATAGGTTGGTGTCCAGGTCTGGCTTCTCTCAGAAATGAAGTCCTGTTTGGAAGCAATCAGGTTATAGAATTTTGAACCTGTTGCAGAGTTTGCCTCTAAATATACGGTTCCTTCCGGATTGGTAACGGTTCCGCCAACGGTCTTGTTTACGATTTCATAGCAGTTGTTCTGTGCCTGATAATCACTGTCTTTTTCAGCTTCCTCTACAGATTTGTATCCATAAGTGCTGTAAGAAGTATGATCCTTTCCATCCCCCTCAAGCTGGAAGGTTCTGGAATATGTATGATCATGTCCCTGCATCACCACATCAATCTTATACTTATCCATCAGTGGAGTAAGCTGTGTACGAAGCACCATACCATCGGAATCGGAATGATCATAACCACTGCCGTAAATATCCTGATGGAATACCACGATGCGCCATTTGGCATCCTTATTCTCATTGATTGCTTTTTTCATGACATTCTCATGCGTTGCACAGTTATAGTTGTTTGTATCAAGAACGATGAACAGGACATTTCCATAGCGATAGTAATAATCGGTTCCTGCCTTTGTCTTTCCCTGTACATAATTGGTATCGGTATCGGAAAAAGCATTTGGATTATTAAAATGCAGGCTGTACTGATTCGAAACACTGTCGTGGTTACCAATGGTCGTTGCTACCGGAAGGGAAGTCAGTGCCTCTGCCCCAAGATATCCTGCATATTCCCGCTCGTTGCTTCCGTAGTTCACCTGATCTCCTGCGGATACAAGAAAACTTACATCCGAATGATCTTCGAGCGCTTCGTTTAATACATGATTCCAATTGTAACTGTCATTTCTTGCAGCAAGATTTTTTTCCGGTGCAGAAGTTACAACATTTCCTGCATTTTCCATCTTTTCACTCTCACTGCTGGTCTGACCTTTCGAAGCACCGATCTGCGGATCCCCGACATACAGGAAGGAAAATTCATCAAACGCCTGTGTGGTATAATTCTGTGTATCCTGCCATTTTCCATCCTGAAATACCTGATAATAATAGCTGGTATTTTCTTTGAGACCGCTTACGGTTACTTTATTGGAAAAATACTTTGTGGTATCTATGGTCACAGCTTCGGTCTGCGCTCCGGTGAACTCTGTCGCACCATCCATATTCTGTCTGGTAGAGATTCTCACCTTTGGAGTCTCAGCCGTTTTGCTGTACCATGCATAATTTAATTTTGTCTCATCCGCACCCGGAGTCAGTGATACATGTTCATACTCACTGCTATAAGCAGCCCAGTTCTTTTTCCAGTTGCTCCAGTCTGTAGACTCCCGGGAAGCATCATTCCAGTGTTCCGTTGCTGCTGCAATCTTTGTCGGGATACCAGTGGCAAACATTCCTGCCAATACAGCGGTGGAGAGAACTCCTGCTGTAAGTTTCATCACATTTTTTCTCATAATTCTTTTGTTCTCCTTGTGAAATCTGTAAGATTTATTACAGGATTTATAATAAACGGGTTATGTAAGATGTACTATCCGGTTTCTGTAATCCTTTTGTAAAAACAAAAAGAGTGGATGCTTTGGGACATCCACTCCACATGACGGCCTATGCCATGCCGTTTACGGTTTTATATTTATAGAGCATCTCCGCGTGGTTTTGTTCTTCCACCTGGATATCTGCCAGAAGTTTGCGCACATCGGAATCCCCGAATGCAAACACATCGGTATTATACGTTCCGGACACCATTTTTTCAGAACCAATGCTGTCTGTAGCAAGGAAATTATCGTTTTTCTTATCTTCCGGATTGGTCATGGAATCATATGTTGCCTTTGGCTCATACATCTTTCCATCCCTGTCATTGACGTTGCAGGACGGGACACTGCCTTTCATGACCTGTTCCAGAGACTCCACATGCTTCTGCTCCTTTTTTTCCAGATCGGCAAACAAATCCCGAAGCACCGGGTCCTTTGCTTCCTGTCCGTAACGTTTGTACTTCTCCACGCAGGACAGCTCCTGTGTGTGCAGATCCTCAATTGTAGCCATCTCTTTTTCTGTTAAAACCATGGTTTATACCTCTTTCTTTCCATAAGATAATCTTGTTGATTGCAGAACATGAACACTCCGCAACCTTCTCCTCTAGTATCTGTAAAAAAATGCAACACATACCTGGTAAAATTTCGTCAAAAAGGGTTGAAACTTCTCACAACAGATTGTATAATTTCGTTTGTATTTTATACAATGTTTACAAAAAGGTGGATTATTTTATGGAAGAACGAGAAAAATTAAAATCCCGTCTGGGATTCATTCTCCTGTCAGCCGGATGTGCGATCGGAATCGGAAACGTATGGAAATTTCCATACACTGCCGGACAGGGCGGAGGCGGTGCCTTTGTGCTGTTTTATCTGTTGTTTCTGATTATTCTCGGACTCCCGATCATGACGATGGAATTTGCGGTTGGGCGTGCCAGCCAGAAAAGTCCGGTCAAAGCCTACCAGGCACTGGAAAAACCCGGACAGAAATGGCATATCCACGGGATTATCACATTGATCGGCTGCTATCTTCTTATGATGTTTTATACAACGGTCACCGGCTGGATGCTTCATTATTTTTATATGACGGTCACCGGACAGTTTCAGGGACTGGATGCCGACGGTGTATCCGGACAGTTTACCACAATGCTGAGCAAACCTCTGACCATGGGCTTCTGGATGGTGGTAGTTGTTTGCGCCGGCGTATTTGTCTGCTCCCGTGGACTGCAGAACGGTCTGGAAAAAGTAACAAAGGTCATGATGACTTCTTTGCTTATCATCATGATCATTCTGGCAGTCAACAGCTTTTTTATGGATGGTGCAAAAGAAGGCCTTGCCTTTTATCTGATCCCGGACTTTGAACGGATGAAACAGATCGGTATTGCAAAAACCATTACGGGTGCCATGAACCAGGCATTTTTCACGTTAAGCCTTGGAATCGGCGCGATGGCAATTTTGGGAAGTTATATCGGAAAGGAACGCTCTCTGCTTGGTGAATCGGTAAATATTGCCATTCTGGACACGTTTGTTGCTATCACCTCCGGACTTATCATTTTTCCGGCATGCTTTACGTTCCATGTTGACCAGACTTCCGGACCAAGCCTGATTTTTATCACCCTGCCGAATATTTTTAACCATATTCCGCTTGGCAGACTCTGGGGAAGCCTGTTCTTTTTGTTTATGTTTTTTGCAGCGTTTTCCACAATCCTGGCAGTATTTGAGAACATCATCTCCTGCGGTATGGAACTGACCGGATGCAGCCGCCAGAAATCCTGTGCCGTTAATCTGGTACTGATCATTGTACTCTCCCTGCCATGTGTACTCGGATACAATGTATGGAACTGGAAAGGTTTTTCAATCTTTGGCGGGTCTGTGCTTGACCTGGAAGATTTTCTGGTAAGCAACCTGTTCCTGCCTCTCGGTTCCCTGGTATATCTGCTGTTTTGCACAAGCCGCTACGGCTGGGGCTGGAAAAACTACACAACCGAAGCCAATACCGGAAAAGGATTAAAAATTAAAAACTGGATGCGCGGCTACATTACCTATATTCTGCCGCTGATTGTGCTTTTTATCTTTGGATTTGGCATTTATGATAAATTTTTTACAAACTAAGGAGGATTTCTTATGTATCACGCAAATGAATCACGTTACGAAACCATGAAATACCACCGCTGCGGTGACAGCGGACTGATGCTGCCGGAAGTATCTTTGGGCTTCTGGCACAATTTCGGAGATACCGGTGTGTATGAAAATATGAGACAGATGTGCTTTACGGCATTTGACCACGGGATCACACATTTTGATCTGGCAAACAACTATGGACCGCAGCCGGGCAGTGCGGAGGAAAATCTTGGGAAGATCCTTCGGGAAGAGCTTTCTTCCTACCGCGATGAACTGATCATCAGTTCCAAAGCCGGTTTTGACATGTGGCCGGGACCTTATGGAAACTGGGGCAGCCGCAAGTACCTGATTGCCAGCCTTGACCAGAGCTTAAAACGGCTCGGTCTGGACTATGTGGATATTTTCTATCACCACCGCATGGATCCGGATACGCCGCTGGAAGAAACCATGGGTGCACTCGACCAGATCGTGCGAAGCGGAAAAGCACTGTATGTCGGTCTGTCCAACTACGATGGGGAAACGATGAAACGCGCGGCTGCCATCTTAGAAGATCTGCACTGCCCGTTTATTATCAACCAGAATTCCTACAATATCTTTAACCGTACCATTGAAGAAAACGGTTTAAAACAGGCCGCAGCAGATGGGAAGAAAGGAATTATTTCTTTCAGCCCGCTCGCGCAGGGTATGCTGACCGACCGCTATCTAAACGGTATTCCAAAAGACAGCCGTGTCAACACGGACGGACGTTTCCTGCATGCCGACCAGTTCGATGAAAAGCGGCTGAACAGTATCCGGAGCCTGAATGAGATTGCGGCTGCCCGTGGTGAAAGTCTCGCACAGATGGCGCTCAAATGGGTCATCCGTGACGGTGTGGTCACTTCTGTTCTGATCGGAGCTTCCCGCCCGGCACAGATTCTTGAAAATCTGAAAGTGTTAAACTCTGCTCCGTTTACGGAGGAGGAACTGGAAAAAATTGATCAGTGTGCACTTTCTCTCTAGGTAAAACAAAAACCCCGGATATTTATTTCCGGGGTTTTGTCTTTTCCTGCATCTGCTATTTGACTTTGACTTTTAATTTTAAAACTTTGGTCTTTCCATTGTTTAAGGTTACTGTCACGCGAATGGACGCAGTTCCTTTTTTGTTCGATTTTATGGTACCCTTCTTGTTTACAGATGCAATTTTTTTGTTATTGCTCTGATAAGAAATGCTTTTTACATTGTCCATATTTAAGGTGGCTGCCAGAGAAACCTTCTTTTGTTTTCCCTTCTTCACCTGAACGGTTTTATTCTTCAATGTAACCGTTTTTAATATTTTCGTTGTGACCTGATCCATATCTTTCTGATCCATAAGGACGTAATTCTTATTGGAATCTGCTGAAAAATTCACATTTCCGGCTTTTGTAACCGTATAACTCTTGTCGTTTACAAGGACATAGGCACCTGTCTTTTGATCTTTTGCACACACATACAGCTTATTTCCGGTCTGTATGTCTGCTGTATTTACGGTCAGTGTATAGCTTACGTTGCCAGCCGGATCGGTGACCCGGATCGTCACATCTGTGTGTTTTCCATTGTTTTCTTCCATGGTTTGTTTTATCAGATCAGCGGTCACCGTTGTTTTGATGGCTTTATTTTTCCGGGTTCCGGTAACGGTCACGGTTGGTGTATTTTGTCCGGCCGTGTTTCCATCGGACGGTGTTTCTGTACCGGCTGTATTTCCGTTAGACGGTGTTTCTGCATCGGTTTTGTTTCCGTTGGATGGTGTTCCCCCTCCGGCTGTATCACCACCCGAAGTATTTCCGCCACCTCCTCCGGAAGATGAGCCACCTCCGGTTGCTCCACCGCCTCCGGAAGATGAACCGCCTCCGGTTGTTCCACCACCTCCGGAAGATGAACCGCCTCCGGTTGTTCCACCGCCTCCGGAAGATGAGCCGCCTCCGGTTGTTCCACTTCCTCCAGAAGATGAGCCGCCTCCGGTGGAACTGTCCTCTTTGATTGTAACGGTCGCGGCTTCACTTGTCACTGTTTCGTAATAAGTCTGTCCATCCTTATCATCCGGCTCATATACTGCCTTAAACTGATAAGAACCGCCACGTTTTAAGCCTGATACAACCGTATCGGCTTCCCCATATACGAGTTTTTCCTGTGCCTTTATTATGGTTCCGTCCTGATAAAAAGAAATCGAACCAAGCGGAATACTGCCATTTCGGACTCCATCTACCTTTGCATACAGATGTACGGAATTACCGTTTTCTGTCTCTGCCGTAAGACGAATCGATGGTTTCGCCGCTGTAATGGTAAAGGTTCCGACTTTTTCCGCTATCACATCGTACTGGTTTCCAGTTACTTTAAACCACACCTCATAGCTGCCCGGCTGCACCGGAACAACATTTTTCCCATCCTGCCGATAGAAAACTTCAGGCTTTACCTGCGAATCTACCGTCTTTCCGTTGTCCTTTCGGACTACATTTACCGTGGAAACAAAGCAGCTCTGTTTCAGCCCTGTGTATGCAGCTGTCTGCTGGATGGTATCATACTGCATCTTTACGGCAATTGGATTTACCGTCACGGTTTCGTTTGCCTGGGAAGGAAGTGCCCTGTAGTTTTCATTGGCTGCTCCTGCATAAGAAACTGTAATTGCATTTTCTCCCATATGAAATCCGTTTGCCTCTGAAACCGGAATCTTTATGGCTGCCACTCCGTTTTGAAGCGTGATGCCGGATACTTCATAAGGGGTCTGGTTAATGTATACCGAAAAACCAGCAGATGGCACGTGTCCCTGTAAGCTGCTATCTGTATAGACCGTCTGCACGGTAAGATTCAGTTCATCCTGCATGGACACGGCCGTTGGTAATCCATTTATCGTAGTGGTTGTTTCCTTTGAAGTAGCCGTCGAACCGGATGTATCCGGATCTTTGTTTACAATCAGAACTACCTTCTGCTCAATTTGTTCATCTGCTGAAAATGGACGGATTGTGATGTAGTAGGTTCCCGGTTCTGGCAGTTTCAGTTCGCCACTCGTAGCATCTTCATAAAATTCCGGTGTAATTGTATGTACCCCGTCCTGATTTGTCTCCGGATGAAATGCCAGTCTAAGATCCGAAACATTGGCATTTCCATCATCACCAACCGTTGAATAATATATATGATTATTGAACTCTACTTCGTATGTAAGTGGAACCTGATATAAAGTTTTCCCATTTTCGGGTGTCCCTTCCTGCCATTCCACATCCAGATAATACGATTTATCACTACTCATAATATTTGAAACATTCGCCAAAAGTACAGGATTTTTTACTGTAACATTTTTTACCGCAACCGGTTCATCCCCTGACAACTCACTGGTTTTCCAGATTTCTCCGTCTCCAGACGATGTCCGTTCCAGTGTCATTCCCGCCTGTCCGTCTGTCGGTGTAAAAGAAACCTCCGTATCCGCAGCCCTTCCAAGTTCCAGATAGGTGTGACCATACTCTGCAATTCCGGATTTTCCATTTCTTCCATTCAGGGTTTCAAATGTAAGTGCACCCGTAATGGTATCTGTAACATTCAGCTTCTGTTCTTTTCCTAAGATCAGTCGGTTTCCTGCTGAATCCGCACTCACAATCGAATGTACCTGTGGAGTTTCCATCTGGGAAAGATCAATCGCACTTGCCCCTTCCAGCCTGACCGTACAGCTGTCCAACGCTGCCGGTGCAAATGTTCCACCGCCCTTTACTGTGAGGTTTCCTACTTTGCTTATACCTGGAATTCCGGTATAGGACTGGTCGGTATCTATGGTCAGAAATGTCTTCCCTGCGTGATTTTCAGATACTCCGTACACCTGTTTCGTGTCGGAACCGGTAAGTGAAATTTCCACATCGCCGGAAACCGTATATTGTCCATCCGCTGCCGGTGGATCCGGCTCCTGCGTGGAAAACCAGTCATCCTGATTTACATATGGTTCAATGGCACCGGATGCATAGATTTCCCCATTTTGCGTACCGGAAACGTGCGCAAGCACGATCTGTGTCTTACCGTCATATGTTCCGTTCATGGAACCGGCATAAATATTCCCCAGATTGGTACCACCACCCGTAATCAGAATCTGTGCCTCTGATCCCGGATGATTCCCCATATTCTTTCCATTCTCATAAAGGGATCCGCCAAAGATATCTACATAGCGGAATCCGCTGTCGCACATAACATTCTCAAGAACAAGTTTATGCCCATTTGCAAAAATTGCATCGTGCAGACGATTGGAAAACCGCAGCGTAATGTTTTTAAATGTCACATCCGTATTCAGGATAAATCCCCCCTTACGGTTGGAAAAAGTATTTCCATTTCCATTGACGGTCACGCTTTTATCAAAAATAAACGGTTCCGCAGCCTCGGCATTTAAAAAAGCACCACTTCCCAAAATTGAGATTTCATCCCCATTGCCGGCAGCCGCATAGGCATCCTCAAATAAATTGTAGGGATTTCCATAGCTTCCATCTCCAGAATGGGTAGAATTTCCATCTTTAAATTCCGTATAGATCGTTCTTGCCGCTGTCTGCACAGCCTCCTGCGCCTTTACCGGCACGACAGGCTGCACGGTAATACACATGGTGAGCACGATAAAAAATGCCCATAGACGTTTTGCTACATTGTCTGGTTTCATCTGATTGTTCTTTTTCATCCATTTCTCCTGATAATAAGAACAGGGGGATGAGTCAAAAACTCATTCCCCTGTCACTTCATTGATAGTCTCTACCATCATCCTAACATGGTTTCCTATCATCGTCAACAAATTTATGACCTGTTTTTATACCTATATCATCTGCTGATTTTATATTTTATTATTTCTATCTGTTCTATCTGTGTGATATCAATCTTCTGATTGAAAATATAACGAGCCCCACAATATTTCATTTCACTTGCAGATGCATAGCCATCTCCAAGCTCTTCAAGATCTGTACCATCCATGAAAGGATGTTTCTTTTTTTCAGTTCCTTTTCTGTCATCGGTAAGAGGTAACTCTCCTATGGAATATTGCTTTCCGTCTTTTGTTGTTGCAACTACATGATAAAAACACCCTTTTTCTCTCCAGTCATTGACGGGACAAATACTAACCGTATAAGGTGTAATTTCAACAGGGATTGTTTTTTTTGTTTTCTTAACATCCGCTTTTAACATCTTCTCCTTCATTGGAACAACTTTTCCCTTAACCAAAACATTTTTTAATGGCGTATTTGAATTATCCGGTGATTGAAATCCCTTATATACTTTCGGATTTTTCCACGCAGTATCATCGGAATAAAAGCCGCACACATTGATCTGAATACCATCACCTGTATCTATTACATCCACCTTACTGGTAGTATCTAACCCACCTAACCAATAATTTGTTCCTTCCAAAGATTTTACGTTCGGAAGGAACACCTTTGCACGCATAACCTTCGTATTTGAAGCAACCTGAATTGATGATATGATTATCTTTTGTTCTTTTCTGCCATCATCTTCTCTACTGTTTGATTTTGCATCAGAATTTTTTCCACACGCACACAGACAATATAGCATTGTAAAAATTAATAAGTACAGACTGATTTTCTTCATTCACCAGATTGCTCCAATTTCTTTTTCTTTAAAACACTAAAGATTAATATGCTTCCTATCACTATAATTCCAATGCCAGCCACATATTTCATCGAACTTCTGCTCTGTACTCCAGCTCCTGTACTTACCTCAGAATCTTCAATATAAGTATCTGAAATCTCCGCTACAGACTCAAATGAATAGACACCGCTTTCCACATTTTGAGTTTCCGGAATTTTCTCCATAACCGGATACTGATACCCCAACGAAATCCAGATACGTGCTGTTTCATCATCCATCCCAAGTGCAACCGGCTGTCTCATTCCCGGTTGACTTCCCACCAGTACTACTCTCGTACAGTCCGATAATGCCTCTCGTTTTTCCAGAAGTATATCATAGTAAGGTTCCACTGTATGTTCTGCTGTCTCTGTAATCATCCATTTTCCAGCATGATTTTTTACTTCTTCCTGTTCTGCTTTTGTCAATACAGACTTTGCTTCTTCACTCAAAGGAAGTCCTTTGGCTACGGTAAACATTCCATATGTCTTTTCCATTTTAAAAGGAATGACCCATACATAATTTGCACTTTCCAGAGCACTTGTGAGTTTTTTCGTATCTGCCGTCTGCAATTTTATAAGATTACAATCCACATATACTTTTAATGCCTTGTCATAATCGATGGTTGCATCCGGCTCTTCTTTTTTCATTTCATCCTGTAAATTACTGATTTCTGTCCAATCACGGCTCGTTATTAACTGATCCTGATCTGAAACCGGTATTTCCGCGGCATACACAGCAGAACCTGTTATCGTATAAATTGTAATCATCATAAGCATTATTTTTAAAATATTTTTCATGGCTATTTCCCCTCTCTTGTGTATACTATACTTCATTTTTCCCATTATTCTTTCTGCATGTTAAAATTGGTTTGATTTTCGTCAAAATCTGCATTAAAAATCCCATAGCATACACCATGGGATTTTTTCAAAGATATAACACAATCTGAACCTCAAATATATTTTCATCGATATTTATAGATTTCCATCCCCCGTATTTGTCTACAACATCTGAAATATTCTGCATACCGATTCCATGCAATGCCTGTTGTTTCTTCCTTGTCAGTAAACTTTCTCCCTGTTTATTGACTTTTCCATCAAACGTATTTTTCACCTGTATCCCCAGAATTCCCCTGTCATATTGTATCCGAATCTCCAAAAAACGATCTTTTATCTGCTCCATTGCCTCAATTGCATTGTCCAACAGATTTCCAAACAAAACATTCCAGTCATATCCATCCACCGGCAACTGGCACGGAATCACGATCTGCGACTGAATCTGACAGGACATTGCCTCCGCTTTTGCCAGTTTATGATTCAAAATCATATCCAGTTCCAGATTCCCCGTATTCACATACTTATGCTCCGTCTGCAAATGCTCACTCATTTTATTTACATATTCCTGTGCCTTATCATACCTTCCTTCATTAAGATATGTCTGCAGAAGATACATATGGTTTTTCATGTCATGCCGCAAAGAATCCAGCTTTTTCTGATTCTGCTGCATGATATGCATCTGCTCCTGATAGGCCATCATATGTTCCTTTAAAAGCCGTTGCTGCATTTTATCTTGATAAGCTTCTCCCAAACGGTCATACAAATAGAACATTCCAAGATCTACAACGATCATAATAGCCAGTGATAATACTGTTTTTGGCGAATTTTCGCCGGATACACTCTCAAGAGCATATATCCAGACAATATTTCCGGCTAATACAAGAATCATAAAGTAATAGTTCTGTGTTTCCATAACCCTTCGCCGACATATCACCTGTCTTATTCCCATTGCTATGAGCAGATTGACCATTGCCCCTGTGATGGTTCCCATTGCCCGCCCTTCGGAAAACAAAGAAAAATCTCCCAGATAATAATACATGATAAATTCAATGGTAAGCCCCAGCAATACTGTAAAACAACCTGCCATTATTTTCTGCAGTATACTTCCTTCATACAATATACCTTCTGCCGCCCAGAGAAGCAGTACCATACTCACCGTAGTTCCCATGGCATTTCGAAAACCAAATGCAACAACTGTATTAATAAGCCATACGATCACATAAACAATATTTGCCATCCGTGGCAGTTTTCTTTTCTTTTCCAGAAAAACATCCGTCACTTTAAAACTTACATACACACTTAATATGTTACATACCGCTTCAAATATTCTTTCTATGTTATTCACCCGCCACACCTCATCTTTTCCACAATTGCATGATCAAGGTTATTTTTCATAGACCGACTGACCGGAATGTCATCCCCATTGATCATGTGTACGCTGTCTTTCTGAAAAGATTCTGCATACCGCAGATTAATGACATAAGATTTATGTACCACACAGAATAAATGCGGATTCAACGCAGGAATAACCTCCGAAAGTTTTCCATAAACACATAATGTATCATTTGCTGTTACCACTTGAATTTTTCTGGCAAGGCTCTGCAAATAAAAAACAGAATGTTCTTCTATCCGTATCGAATTTCTTCCTTTCCCAATTTCTATAATATGTGGCTGAAACTGATACAGCCTTTCATATTCATCTAATATATAATCTACTCGTTCCTGTTGTATGGGTTTCACGAGGAAATTCATTGGACGCAGATCAAAAAGCTGCATGGCATACATTTCTTTTGCCGATACAAAAACAATCTGCATGGATTCATATTGGATCTGGGATCGAATCCAGTTTCCAACGATAATCCCCGAGCTGTCCCCTAATTCAATATCCAAAAATAACAAATCATACCTTTCGCTTTGCTGCAGTTTTTGAATAAATTCTGCTCCACTTGTATAACCGTCAACATCCACTTTTATTCTTTTCATTTCTGCAAACCGAAAAATACTTTGTTCCAATTTATAAATAAATTGTATATCATCATCACATATTGCTACTTTTATCATTGTATATCCTGTAATTTATTTTCCTCTCTATTTCAGGATTTCCTGCAGCCGCGCATCTGTATGCAGGAGTTCCTTCGCGCGATCCCTATATTGCTGCTCATGCAGATACGTATAGCGGAACGGTTTGATCGACGGTGCCAGATCAACTGCTTTCTCAAAATCCTCCCGCCGAAGATCCAGTGTTTTTACATAATCCCAGAACCCCGTCTGCATAAAAATTGTGTCTACCCTCCGGTAACGATGATCCTGCACAACACTCATCAGATAGGTTGCAATGCCAACCTGAATACCATGAAGCTGCGGATGCTCAAGCATCTTGTCCAGCGCATGGGAAATCAGATGTTCGCTGCCGCTCGTTGGCGCACTGCTGCCCGCAATCTCATTTGCAATTCCGCTCATTGCAAGAGAATCCAGAAGTTCCTTTAAAAACAGATCATCCTGTATCGAAGTAAACGGTGTGCGCACAAAACTGTTGACTGCTTTCTTTGCAATCATGACAGCAAAATCATTGACTTTTCCGTACCCATGTTCTTCCTCAAAAATCCAGTCATACAGTGCCGTAATTTTTGATACCATATCGCCGATTCCGGAATATAAAAATTTCTCCGGTGCACTGCGGATAATCCTTGTATCCACCACAATCCCATATGCAAGTTTTGCCGGAACGGACTTGCGGCGTCCTTCCACCAGAAGGGAAGCACTGGCACTTGAAAAGCCATCGCTCGATGCCGATGTCGGGATGCTGATAAACGGCAGATTTCGCAGAAATCCACAATATTTCGCACCATCAATCACTTTTCCGCCACCGATGCCGATGACTGCCTGCGTCTTCGCCGGCATGGAAAATGCAAGACTGGTCAGATCTTCCAACCGCACGGTATCAAGTTCCTGATATTCTAAAATATCAATGTCCTCCTGCTGCAATGCTTCCATAACGGTAGAACCAAACATTTCTACAAGACCGTTTCCAAACAATACAACTACTTTCTGTAACTGTAACTCTTTTAAGTAAATCCCCAGATTGTCCAATGCACCCGCACCGATCTTTAAAAGTGCCGGAATGGAAATGTGTTTTCCTGCCATAATAAATGTTCTCCTTCTCATTCTCTTTTCTATTGATTTTAGTATAAACAAAGGTTCCTGAAATTACAATCAATTCCCCCGAAAAAACACACACGCTTCTCTTTACAATTATGGGTAAGAAAAAAGACGATTTCCTGCGAAACCGTCTTTTTCTTATTAAAATTTTGACGAAACTCCTGTAAATTTACTTTGTCACTTTGATCGTCATCTTTACAGTCTTTGTCTTTCCGTTCTTTAAAGTGACTTTTACTTTCACAACTGCTTTGCCAGCTTTCTTTGCGACAATTGTACCATTTTTATTCACGGTTACAACCGACTTTTTGGAAGATGTATAAGTGATCTTCTTTACATTTTCCATGTTCAGGTTCTTATCAAAAGTAACTTTTGCCTTCTTTCCGTTTGCAACCGTTTTCTTGGTATCCTTTAATGCAATACTCTTTAAGATTTTACTGCTCAGGGCTTTTGCATCCTTCTCATTCAGCAGTACATAATCACCGGCATCTTTGGTATCCGCTGTCACAGTTCCGTCTTTGGAAACCTTATAAGTCCTGCTGCTGATCAGGACTTTTTCTCCTGTCTTTTTATCAACTTTTACAAGTGTCAGCTTTTTGCCTGCCTGCAGATCCTTCGCATTGACAGATACGCTGTTCATCACTTTGCCGGAAGCGTTCTTTGTTGTCTGGGTAATCGTGATGTCGCTGGTTCCTGCCTCTTGGACTAATTTTGCAACCACATCTGCTGAAATTGTAGTCTTCTTTGTCTCGGAAGCATTCTTTACTGTTTTGTCCAGCTGTGCCCGGGCATCTGTCACTTCTCCCTTATCGTTCTTTTCAACGGTAAGTGTCGCATTTGTATCTTTTGCAATATTCTCAAATGTTTTGTCCGTTTTCCGGGTTTCCGATGGTTTTGTATCCGGTGTTGTTGTGCTGCCGGAATTTCCACCAGAGGTGCTGCTGCCGGAGGAAGAATTTCCGCCATTATTTCCACTCTGGCTGATCTGTTTTACCGCAATCAGGCCATCGGCATCTGCTTTTGCAGCTTCTGCATCACTGATCGTTGTTCCTTTGAATGCATCAAAGTAAAGTACCGATTCCACATCTACCGCGGAACCTGCCGGGTTGGAATTACACCAGAGTCCGAATGCCTGCACATCTTTTAAAGCATCCCCACTAAGTTTTCCACCCGTCTTCCCTTTAAAAGCTGAGAATGGAACGGTTACTTCATAGGCATCTTCTGTCTTCGCAAGATTGGTCAGATATACTTCATACTCTTCTCCTCCTGCCTTGATCTGTACAACAACCTTCTGCCCTTTTCCATCAAGTTTTGTCCAGAATTTCAATGCATTATAGGCTGAAAAATCTGTATTGCTCAGAGTTGCATTTACCAGACCCGTCCAGACTTCCGAACCGGTTGTTTTTAATTTGTAATGAAATGCAGCACCATATGTACCGTCTGCCTTATGCTCCTGATCCAGCGTAAAGGACGAACTGCATCCAGCGGCAGAATTTCCACCGTAAGCTGCATCCAGAAGTCCATCACTCCCGACATAGTAGTCAAAATTTTCCAGCACACCTGCCGGAGCTTTGTCCTTTTCTTTTCCGATACTCAGATTTGTGATCGTGGACAGTTCTTTTCCATCTGCAACAAGTGTAATGGATGCTACATCTGTTTTTCCGATCTGATCCATTTCCTTTTGTGTCAGCTGCGCCGTATAGCATCCATCGGAGCCTTTTGCAGCCGGCAATGTCAACTGTTTGCCTTTTGCCGTATCCTTTACAACAAACGATACCTCACCGGCATTGGAAACACTTGCCTTTAACACAGTTGGCTTTAAAATCGTATCCATATCAAACGGTGCTACCATGTATCCGCTGGCATCTTTGTAATTATCCGTCTTTACTCCTGCGTACTTATCGATATTTCCATAGAAATTAGTACCGTTTCCAAATACTGAATCCTCATTGTTGTAGTAATCAATAAACTCATTGATCATTTCCTGACCCATGGTATCACTGTATTTATACGGCACATAGAAATTGGTATCGCTGAAATTTGCCCATACCATATAATATGGCATGTCGTTTTTCTTTGCGATATCATTCACTTTCTGATACCAGTTCACACCCGACTTTGCCTCACTGACCGGATTATTTTTTACAAGAAGCCCTTCGTTATCACTTCCATCCTTCTTCATCACACGTACACCGGTCTCCGAAATCGCAGCCAGCTTGTTATGCTGTTTTGCAAGCGATGATACAACCTGACAGGTCTGATCCAGATGATCAAAGAATGAAGTATCACTCTCTGCCGGATAAGTATTAAAATCGTTGTAATAGTCAAATGCCAGAATATCTACACAGGCATCTCCCGGATACCGCGACATATACTCTGCCTCGGTCTCCAGCGGTCCGTTTGGCGAATACACATAAAGCATATTGTGCACGCCTTGGGATTCCAGATAATCTCTGGTATATGCATACAGACTCCTGTAACTTTCTGCGGTGTTTGCACTGCCCCACCAGAACCAGCCGCCGGTATCCTCATGGAATGGCCGGAAAATCACCGGGATATTCTCCTTTTCCAATGCATTGGCATAGAATGCAATCGTATCAAGATATGCCTTAAATACCTCATTCTTCTCTCCACCAGGCAAAATCTTCTTTAACGAATCACCGGATAAATCTTTTGCTTCATTAAAATCACAGTTATAGAAATCGTAGGTTCCATCTGCATTCTTTTTAATCTTTGCATTGGTGAAATTCGGCATATGGGTGGATAAGGTAACGATTGCACCGTTTTGGGCCGCCTTTTTGCTGTAGTCAATGGAACTCTGCAGTGCAGATGCCGCATCCGTACCACCAGCCTCGCTTCCAAACAATGCCAGGGAGTCAATGCCGAAAATACCGCTGACGGAACCGGTCACATCTTTTACATCTCCCAGATCGTTGTTTCCTACGGAATGGCTCACATCATTCTGATGTCCAAACAGTACCTGATCACTTTCGGTCAGTCCCTGCAGATATGCATACAATGCCTTTGCGCTATTGCTGGCATCCGGATCTGTCATGGTCAGGGTTTTATCTGTTGCTTCTGGTTTTGCCTGTGTTCCGTCTGTATTCGGTGTTGCGGTAATTGTCACAAAATCACCACTGGCATCCTTCTGGGAAAGTATCAGATTATCCAGATAAACATCCCCTGCAAAGGAACTGTTGGCTCCGATAAGTCCGATTGTCAGATCATCCATTGGTGTGGCAGATGGAGAAAATCCTAAAGTAACTGTAACTTTCTTATATCCGTTTCCTGCATCTGTTGCCTCGGACGAATCTATGCTGGTATCTTTATTGATTCCGCTGTTGGAGAAAAATTTTATCTTGGAAATATTACTGCTTTCCGGATAAATCAAATCCACACTCACCTGATTATAATTGCTGATATCAGCCGGTGTCTTCGGTGTGAATTTCACTTTTGCCTCACTCCATGATTCGCCGGAGTTGGCTGTATAATTCAGGCTTACTTTTAATCTTCCGTCCCCGCCATTTGCGTCATAGGAAAGTTCCGGAGCAGCATTTTTTGTTCCACCGTGGAAATACTGATATCCGGTTTCACCTGCCCACAGATTTACCTGGGATTCATTATTTAAATCAGAAAGAACGGTTGGCTCCTGTTTGGTCAGTTCCTGTTTATCGCTTGATAAATTTGTGAGAACTACATTTGAAAATGTCACAGTTCCCTTAAATCCGGTTCCCACAAGAACGAATTCAACATCCATCAATGTATCCGGTGTTATTCCTGAAAACTTTACTTTCAGATCAGCTGAATAATTCTCCCCAACTTTCATAAAAGAATCCTTCTGCAGCCACTGGCAATCCGTACTGTTGTTCCATCCCCAATTTGATCCCAGTTTTGTTACACCCTGGATATTCAGATGCGCTTTATCTGCATCCAGCGACTGATAGGATGTTTCATCCAGTGTTACCTTTGCAGTTAATTCATACTCTTCATTCACATTTCCCAACGAGCCATTGATGGATTCATCATATGCAAAAGTAATTTTTCCTTCACCATTCCAGTCATCTTCTTTCAATTCTGAAAAATCAATGGTTTTTGTTGTTTTTGCGCCCTCATTTTTGTACAGTTCTGTACGTGTTACTGTTGGTGCTGACGCTTCATTTGTCTCCGCCGCATACACCACCTCATTTTGTAAAAATGTGCATGCCTCCGGTGTCAGTGACCCCATCATTGCCGCTGCCAGCGTGATGGCAACAATCTGTTTTCCTACCCTTCTCATGTTTTTGCTCTACCTTTCCTTTCTTCTCCATTTTAGTTGTAAAAACCTTCCAGCACCCTCCATCTATCCGGTTTCACTTAATAAAAAAGCAATTGCACGCTGCTTCCCATATTTCAGGGAGAGGGTACTGCATACTTGGGGAGTGCAGTAAAAATATGGGAACCAGTGTGCAATTGCTTTATTTATTTGATAAATTCAGTATATCATAAAGTAATTTTAAGTCAATATTTAGTTAATAGAAAATTAAACGTTTGTAAAGTATTACTTAATTTAAAGTTTTTTAGTCTTTTTTTAGTCTTTTAATTAGACATTTTCACAAGAGACGAAAGTACCAGTTCCTTATTAATTGAAAAAAGCACCTGTAAAACAGATTATGTTCTGCTCTACAGGTGCTAATATCGTGCTAGTTCTTTTAAGCTGCCTTCCAAAGAATAACCCCCTCTTTTTGTACATTCTTATTAGGCGTTTGCGAAACGCCACAGACCGCATAAATACGGCATTTTTTGTTACCAAA
>ERZ810487.103-NODE-103-length-27202-cov-5.00512_pt1 | contig 27202 bp, 22 predicted proteins | sample MGYA00520492_ERZ810487 | MGnify/ENA primary metagenome ERZ810487 (study PRJEB31588, sample SAMN03399917) | human gut metagenome | study: EMG produced TPA metagenomics assembly of the PRJNA231909 data set (A prospective, longitudinal analysis of the... | reverse complement strand
ACAATAATGCATATAAGGATTTTATGGATAAAGGATGTATTATACATGATTGTATCCCTATAGAGAGCATAACTTATAACCTAAGCAACTCCGTCAAAGAATGTAATGACTGTAATTTCTCGTGGACAGTTGATACGGATTGGGAACCAGTGTCCTGTACCATTATTAACGTAGCATACGCTTTGTTCTTCTACATAGCGACCTTTTGTATATGGTGTGCCTGTTGGTACTAACGGCATACCCATGAATACGATTTGACCTCCGTGTGTATGACCAGATAGAGTCAACGGAATCTTTCGTTCAATAGATTCTTCGAAGAATTCAGGGTGATGAGCCAATAGAATAACAAAAGCATAGTCTGGAATTCCAGATAAAGCTTTGTTAATCATGACTTCCCGGTTATCCTTTTTACGATCGTTATCATATGCAACGCCCGCAATATATACAGGTTGTTTGCCACCCATGATTTGAATATTACTATTCACGAGAATATTCATAGGTGTATTTCGTTTAAGTGCGTCAAGTACCTTATTTACATCGTGATGATACTCGTGATTTCCCAAGATAAAGTCAACCCCATCTGGGATTTGTTTTGCAAAGGTTGTCAGTCTTTCACAGACTTGCGGCAACCATGCAAGCTTATCAATGAGATCGCCAGTGATAACAACGCGATTAGGCTTTTGTAAAAGCGCTAGTTTCAGGATTTCATCAAAGTCATCTAAATCGATACTCGGTCCTATATGAATATCACTAAGTTGTACAATTTTATAGTTTTTCAAACCAGGTGGTAGGTTCGTGTAACCAAAGCTTTCATGAGTTACTACTACCTCTTGTTGACCTGCAAAGGCAGCATAGCTAGAACCACCGATAGTAGCCAACGGCACTATAGTTGCAGCAGTTCTAAAGAAGGCACGACGGCCTGTTCTATTTTCCTCTGGTGTTTTGCTCCAAATCTTATTAATTGTCCAATATAATAGACTAAGTATGATAAATACAGGAATCGCTAGGAATACACCAAAGAGGAATCCGTAGCTTTCAGTACGGAACATATTCATCAAAGGATAGTACATCGTTCCATATAAATCCACTTGATTGAGTATATAGTATCGGATAGCCGCGAACCACGCACCGATAATGATGATATAGCCCACCCAGGCAGGCCATTTCTTTTTAGGCTTCCACAAGTTGAGGAATAGAGCCCAAAATCCTACCAGACCTATTGCGAGGATGGCAGAAAAAATGATATTAAATAGAATTCTCATTCATTGCTCCTACAAATTATTTTGCGATTTCCGTCAGTTTACCATGAGGTCCCGCCCAAGCATAGTCGGAGAACTCATCGCGCTTGATGAGCATCCAGTCCTTTGGCAATTGCTGTTGGATATCTGCAATCGATATATTATTAGCGTCCCCTGTGTACGTTAAATCACCGCGGAATGCTTTCATAAACCACTTTCGGTGAGAGAAAACATGTGTTATTTCTTTCACAAGTACTGGTTGCAAAGATAGATCAAATCCAAGGGCCTGAACTAATTCCTCAAGGCCTCGTTCTCCGTCCTCAAAGGCAGATACCATTTCCACAGATGGGAATTCCCACATGGATCGTAAAAGTCCACGGTTCGGCCGTTTATGCAATAAATAATAGCCTTTATACTGCAAGATTCCCACGAATAAAGGCACCTCTACTACCTTTGTTTTCTTGATGCGCACAGGCAGTTTATCTGTATCCTTATGTTGGTATGCTTCGCACATATTTACAATAGGACATTCGCCACAACGGGGTGTCTTTGGAATACATACGGCAGAGCCAAAGTCCATCAAGGCTTGATTAAAGTCGCCAGGTCGATCGTGAGGTAAAGTCTCCTCTACGATAGCCGTAATAGCCTTTTTACCTTTAGTGCTCAAAATATCATCAAAGATGCGATACAACCGAGCATAGATGCGCAATACATTGCCATCTACAGCCACCTCTGGTTCATTGTACGCCATGGATAGCACAGCCCCTGCCGTATAAAAACCTACGCCCTTCAAGGATTCCATGGTCTTACGGTCATGAGGCACGATACCGCCGTAATTTTCAACGACGTCCTTTACGCCAAGACGCAAGTTACGAGCACGACTATAATAACCAAGCCCTTGCCATGCGTGAACCACCTCATCTTCGGAGGCCTTTGCCAAATCCTCCAAGGTTGGAAACAGACGCATCCAATTGTCGTAATAAGGCTTCATCGCCTCAATACGCGTCTGTTGGCTCATCACCTCGGACACCCAAATCTTATAAGGGTCTCCACAACCGCGCCACGGCAACTCTCTCTTATTCACATCATACCACGCCAATAGCTGTGGCACCCACTTAGGGTTCTTTTTATCAATCATATTACCTCAATATATTATAAATTTAGGAGCCTAGTACCACTTTCACGGCTACATACTCCCTATTTTATACTCCAATACCCACCAGATAACAATTTTAACGTTAAATTGTAACCAATCGTACGTTCATCATCCATTAATATACAAATCGATGCGCGCCAAGTGTTCGCTTTCAAGAACAGTATCAACAGTGGTCAAATCCATCTTATCCACCATATTATTATCTCGACCAAACACAATAGGCCCTTTTAATTTCTTTCCTTCTAACAACATCGGCAACCATCTACGGTCACCATCCCACATATGTTCGTAAGGAATTTGATTCGGCTCTAACCAATGAGGCTCCATTTCATCTGTTTCCTCTACATCGCCTGTAAAAGTACGCAAGAAATACACATAGCTCACATGCGTTAAGCTTTCATCAAAAGGAAATTGAAAATCAAAAGCCGCTACACATTCTAAGTCTTCAGGATTTCCCTGAAGGCCAGATTCCTCATAGAGTTCGCGAATGGCACACTCTCGGAAGCTTTCACCATCATCAAGTTTACCACCGAAACCATTATATTTATTAGCCCCAAAACCACGCTTCTTACGCCCTAACAATATACGATTTTGTTCATCAATGGGAAATACGAGCGTCGTTGGTTTCATAGGGCCTCCTTAGTCACAAAAATAACACACTATTATTATACCATTATTTCATGTACGAATGTGCTAGTTGTGGTATGATTAAGAGTATAGAATTTCTTACAAGGGAGGAGGCACATGATGAACAAACCACTTAGATTTAATATCGAATTAGGACGGACAAAGCCCGTCAATATTCGCAATGAACAAGTGCGTTGTCCATTCTGTGATCGTTCCAAATTAACGGATATTCTCGATACATCAGGCCATATTATATGGCTCATGAACAAGTATCCTGTATTAGAAAAAACTTGGCCTACCGTCATTATCGAAACGGAAACTGACGAAGGCGAATTTTCTACCTTACCTACAGACGAAGCCGCCCATATTCTCCAATTTGGTCTCGATAAGTGGCGCGAAACTCGTCAGCGTAAAGAGTTCAAATCCGTACTGTTCTTCAAGAATCATGGCTATATGTCCGGTGGCTCTATTCGTCATCCTCACAGCCAAATCATAGGCCTTGAGAATTACGATTACCACAAAGATATTACGGCCCAAAATATGGAGGGTTGGCTCTTGCACGAGGATCAAGATGTACGCATCACCTTGTCTACCCATCCGATTATCGGGTTCTTTGAGTACAACATTCGTTTCAAACCAGATGCACCGGTTCGTACTGTAGCCCTTCGACTACAGCAAATTTTGCGCTATGTATTGCATAGTGTAGCAAACTTTAGCCAGTCCTATAATTACTTCGTATATAATCTTGAGGACGGCTATGATTACATCAAGGTAGTGGCGCGCTATGTAACGACGCCCCTCTATGTAGGATACAAAATACCACAAACTTGCGATGAGGGACGAGCTGCTAAAATCAAGCACGATATTACGCCTTATTTTCAAGCTACTAAATAGCGATAACCATATACCGTACATAATTTGATATATAATTTTATATATGGTTTTAACCATACATATTTGAAAGGATTTTTATGAAAGTATTTGCCATCGGCGACCTCCATCTATCTGGCAATCCTCCCACGAAGCCGATGGATATTTTTGGTCCTCACTGGAATGATCACTGGGCCCGCATCAAAGAGCATTGGAATGCCAATGTAAGCGATGAAGACATCGTCTTTCTCGTAGGTGACATGAGCTGGGCCCTCCGCCTCGAGGAAGCGGCCTGCGATTTACAAGAAATTGCATCTCTACCTGGTAAAAAATATATGATTCGCGGCAACCATGATTATTGGTGGGCATCGGCGAACAAGATGCATAATCTCATGGGCGACGCTATTACCTTTATACAAGGTCACGGCACCGCAGAACTCATCCAAACCGAAGAAGGTCCGCGCCTTATTGCATTCGGAGGAACGCGTGCCTACCTCTGTCCTGGAGACTCCCACTTCTCTCCGGAAACGGACCAATCCATTTACGATAGAGAATTGATGCGTACCGAAGCGGCACTTCAAGAAATGGATAAAGCAATACATAAAGTGCTTGAAGAACTCAGGACGGAAACAAAGGTCTGTATAACAGAATCATCCGGTTCTAAAAAGTCCTATTCACCAACACCTGATTCTATTATAGATATAGAGACTATTCCTGTAACAAAGTTATTGTTGCTACATTACCCTCCATTTAACGAATCCAACGCTCCTTCTGGATTTACGGACCTCATGGAGCAATATATGGTAGATATCTGTATCTTTGGCCACTTACACGATCAAATTTCCTTTAACCGGATTCCAAAGGAATTTGGTACGACAAAACTAGAATTGGTATCTGCAGACTATCTAGACTTCAAGCTAAAGCAAATTATTTAAGGAGAGACCATGAGTCGCATTCACAAAGAACATTTACAAGCCGGCTATATCTTTGGTGATGCCGTCAACCAAGAATATATATACTTGCCTTCTGGTGAGGTAGGCACGGATCATCCGTTAGCAGTCCTAGAAACACCAACAAAGCGCGAAGATATTACATTAGACGAAGCCGTCCATATGATTGATACCCTAACGCTAAAACGTTGTAGCCACCCTACACTAGGTAAAAAATCATTTTAATAACGCAATCAATAATGCAATTAATTGAACAAAGGAGGCTGTTTATCACAGCCTCCTTTGTTTTTTCTTTAGTTTATACAAGAACTATTTTGTTGTCTTCCTTTTAGTTTAAAAGGTTAATTCATGACAAGTAATTACTTCGCATTACGCTCGATATGACTACCGTAAACGTCTCTGTAATCATTAGTTTGTTTATTATCTTTATTATTGACACGAAGTCGTTCTACCTTATGACGGTCATTGTCTTTACCAGAGATTCGATCTACACGAGTGCGATCTAAGTCACGAAGACGAGCCAATTCAGGATTAAATTCGTTAATCGCACGCCCCATTTTGCCATCAATTGGAGCACCCAATTGTAAAGCACGGTAAATGATCGCGGCATACTCATAACGAGTCATCGCACGATCGCCTTTAAATTCGCCATCAGGATAACCTTCAACAAGGCCTTTATCAGCCAAGTCTTTTACGTATTCATAAGCCCAATGATTAGCTGGTACATCAGGGAAGTTCACATCTTTCTTGTCAAACTGAGGTGCCATTCCCATGGATGCCTTCATTTGTTGAATCTCTACATTTTGGGCTTTTACAATGGCCTTTAAGTCCTGAACCTCTTTAGCCAAAGCTACTCTAGAAGTAGATACACCATTTTTTTGACCTAATTTCAATGAAACGCCGGCATTGACCATGTTTTCACCGTTACCCATGGATCCAGCTACGCTGAACATAGTGTCTTCATTTGGTCTGTAGAAAGCACCTAATGCCATCGCATTTTCACCGGCATAGTTACCGTAACCAGCCGCAAAATTCCATTTATCATCTGGATCAAAATCCAATGGATGAATGGCTGCTAATGCAGCCGCACCAGCACCAACTTTTCCAATTTTGCTATTTAATAGGTTCACGCCATTGCTAATACCGCTAGTAGCTTGATACAATTGGCTACCGTTAACGGCATCTTTAGATGTAGCGGATACTTCACCATCGGCTACATTAGTGATTTTATTGCCACCATTATTTAGACCTTTATTGTCCAAAGAAACATTACCAAATTTAACTTTATCTACAGATACTTTGTAATCAGTACCACCAGCAGCATTTGTGCTTGTAGTTACAGTTACATTATTACCTGCAGAAATGCTAGTATGTTTTTTAGCTTCTTTTAATGCTTCTGTGGCTAAAGTCTTATTATATTCAATACGACGTTCATGACTTTCGATACGCTCACTATGATTTTCAATTCGAGCATCATGATTATCAACACGATTATCTAAATAATCTAAACGCTTATCTTGATTGTCAATACGTTTTTCTTGATTATTCATACGTTCAGTTTGATTTTTTAATTGAATGTCATGATTTTGAATTTGATCTTCATGACGAAGTAAATCAGCATCTTGACGAAGATTTTCTTTAGTTAAACGAGTAATTTGATTATCATGATTTACAATTAATTTATTATGTTTTTCTAATTCTTGACTATGTCCATTTAAAATATCTTCATGTTTTTGTAAGACATCTGTATGATCTTTTAATTTTCGTTCATTGTCGGCAATTTTTTCTTTATTTTTATCGATTTCATTAATATTATTTTGAATTAATGTATTGTGATTATTAAGAATTCCGCCCACTGTATTTGCTACTGCATATAATTGACTACCATTTATAGCATCCGTGCTATCGGAAGACACCTTCCCAGATGCTACATTAATCACTTGACGTTCTTTACCAGATGCACCAACACTCGTAACGCCATTACGAGCTGACCCTACTCCAGCAAAGCCGGAATAGTTGATACCATTTATATTAGCTTGTGTTTCTGTTGTGGCAGGTCTATCGGTAGATGCATTGCCTAAGAGAACACTATTTCCTTGTGTCGACGTCACATTACTACCCAGTACATATGTATTTGCCTGTGCTACGTTATTACTAACCCCAAAAGCACCAGAATCAATGCCAGAAACAGAATTACTGCTACCAATTCCAACTCCACCACGTGCAGTAATCGTATTACCTGAACCTAGTGCAACAGCATTTGCAGCACCAGCATTAGCATTATTACCTACAGCAGTTGCACTCTCTTCAGCTTTTGCATTATATCCAACGGCTACTGAACGATTTCCCTTTGCTCTAGCATCATTACCATATGCTGAAGAGAAATTACCAGATGCCTCAGCATTAAAGCCAGTAGCGGTACTTGAAATACCACTAGCCTTTGTGCTATTGCCAACCGCTGTAGAAGCTTCAGCAGATGCTTTAGCGGATGAACCAAAGGCATTTGAATTACGCCCTGAAGAAACTGATCCATGACCTATTGCTGTAGCATTTTCACCTTCTGCTCGTGCACTCCGACCAATAGCATTGGTATTATTAGCAGTTGCCTGTGCACTTCGTCCGATAGCTAGTGAAGTCTCACCAGATGCGGTAGAAGACTGTCCTACAGCAGTTGAATATGAACTGGATACCGTATTTCTGAAACCTACTGCTAAACTATGGTCACTGGTAACCGTGTTTTCATCACCAAAGTGACGTGAATACTCTGTCGGATTTCCTTGTGCTTCTACATGTAATACAGTTCCCGTGCCTAACGCAAGTAGTATTGCCAATGATAATGCAACTTGTTTGCTTTTCATCGTTTACTATTCCTCCCTACATCTAAAATTATAAATACAACGGATAATATATTATCATTTATAATATATATTCAACAAAACTCAGCATAAAATATGTCCATTATTAAATAATGTATTATCATTATCCTTAACTATTATTGTACTTTAAATATTAAATGAAGTAAACGAATTTTTTAACAAAATAGATAAAATTATCAATTTTATCTATAAATAAAAATTCTATCAAATTCATCATACTATAAATTAATAGCATAGTAACAATATAAGGAGATAAGATTTATCTTATCTCCTTATATTGGCTATATTAACTATATTCATTATACTAGCTATACTAATTATTCTAGTTATATTATTTTCTTTAGCTATATTACTTAAAATAGCTATATTGGTTATTCTAGCTAATCTTGTTATACTAGCCTATTAGCCCAAGAATCCTCCATGGCCCATCGCTATACAATCTTCTTTGGTGATTTCATCATCTGCGATGAGGCGTGGCACAATTTCATCAAAAGCAGTCGGTTTACTGAACAATACGCCCCCTGGCACACCAAGAATTGGTGTGCCATCTGCACAGTAAGCAATGCAAACCATGGATCCTGGTAATACAGGTAATCCATAGGTAACAACGCGATCTGCATAGCGTTTAATGGCTCCTGGGGTGAGATCATCTGGGTCAACGCTCATACCACCGGTACAGAAAATGATATCTGCGCCTGCTGCTTTCACCTTGTCGATAGCCGCCACGATATCGTCTGTATTATCCGTTACAATTTCGTGAGCTACCTTTATAACACCAAATTCAGCACAACGTTCTTCAATGATTGGTGTGAAAGCATCTTTAATACGACCTTCAAATACTTCAGAACCAGTCGTAACGATACCCATTGTTTTGCGCACGAACGGCTTTACATGTAACAAAGGCTTACCATCAGCAATTTTCTTTGCATCTTCTACTTGTTGTTCTTCTAACAACAATGGAATACAACGCATACCTGCTAGTTTATCGCCTGCTTTCACAGGTGTATTATTAAATTTTGTTACAATAGTCAACTCACCAATGCTATTGATAGCATGTAATCGGTCTACATCAACCTTAAAAAGGCCATCTACATCCGCAATGGCTTCAATTTTACCTTGTGCCATAGGGCCATCGTGCATGTTTTCACCGCCTGCCATATGGTATAAAGCACGAGCTACATCCTCTTCGTGCAAGAACCCCTCATCTTCTGGCTCCATTACAAATACATGTTCCTTGCCAAGATCCAAGAGTTTAGGAATGTCCTCTTCTGTAATTACATGTCCACGGCGGAAGGGCGTGTCTTTCACCTCACCGATGACGATTCTTACGAGATCGTGTAATAATATTTGCCCTACGGCATCTTGTGTTCTAATAGATTTCATAATATCTCCCAAGTCATTAATAACAAAATACGTTACTGTATAACATCAAAATGTATTTAATACTATTATTCAATATTAATATGTTTACATAGTACAGAGTAGACGCACTATTAGCATACCAACCCAACAGAGGATTAAGCCCCCTACGACTTGTACTGCACCGTACCATAATGCTTGTACATAGGATTCAGCCATCATAAGCTGTAGCATTTCAAAGGCAAAGGTTGAGAAGGTGGTAAATGCACCTAGCCCACCTACAACGAGGAAGAATCTCGCCCATTGAGGTAGATCTGGCTTTTGCATATAAAGGCCTAAGACTAGACCGATAATGAGGCAACCAACGAGGTTTACTACTACCGTACCATACGGAAACGAGCTGACCTTTGTCATCACCCATTCACCGAGAGCCATACGGCATAAGGCCCCAGTGGCACCACCGAGGGCAACGGCTATGTATTTTTCCATATTGCCTCCTCTACTCAAGATAACATACTAGATGGTATGATCACATTACTATAGCATACATATAATACTACTTTCACAATTCGTGTAATTATCTATAATAGCCGATAATTATCTAGTTTTCTATATTAGTCAGATGCTAACAATCTCAGTATACTATATTTAGAGAGTAGGGAAAAGGAAGGAGTCCCTATGCACCCCTCGTCTACGCCACTCACCGAACTGCGAATCAACACGTATGAAGACCCGTTTTTACAACATCAATATGTTTGTTTAGGTCATAAAATTGCCATTATTCGCGTATCCCTAAATATGTCTCAGCAAGAGTTAGCTCGTCATATTGGTATCAGTCGTAGTTATTTAAGTAAATTAGAATGTGGTACAGGCATCTCCGGCATGTCTTTGGAAATTCTTTTTAAAATCGCCCAAGCCTTTCAAATCAACGTAGGTCAACTCGTAAGACTGCGTGTTGTAGATTATAAAAACTGTAATGCGCACCTAACATCACACTATAAACGGCTGGAGCTTCTGAACCACACCAAAAGAACATCTCGAAACAAAACAAGAACGAACTAATCCGATAGACTAAAAGAACAGTTAATTAAATACAACAAATGATAACTAATTTATATCAAGATGCTCTAAATACTCTAAATGAAAATTGAATTAACTATTCAAAATAACAATCAAAAAAGCTCCGTCAATGGCGGAGCTTTTCATATGTCATTATGCCTATTACATCAGCATCAGCATCAGCATCAGCATCAGCAGGCATTATACTTCATTAAGTTTTTTATGTTGTACTTCTGCATTTGCTTTTTTGAAGATAAATGCATTGTTAATATGCTGACGCATAGCTGTTTCTGCAGCAACTTCGTCGTGACGTTCAATAGCGTCTACGATTTGATCATGTTCGTCATCACAGTCATGTGTACGTACAGCATTGAAAGAACTGATGTACATGTCGCGATTAACGCGTTCACGGAAACCTGCTAGATAATCTACAATGCGTTCATTGCCAGAGTAATGAGCAATCATTGTATGGAATCGGCTGTTTACATCAACACGTTCTGTGGCATCTTCAATTTCATGCATTTCTTTACAAAGAGTTCTTAGCTCTTGTACTTGCTCAGGTGTAGCATGACGAGCACATAATCTAGCACCAAGTCCTTCCATTACTTCACGAACTTGGTAAAGTGCTACGATTTCTTCTGGCGTGTCAGCTTTTACAGTAACGCCTTTCCAAGGAACGATAACTACGAGATTATCTTTAGCCAATTTGCGGAATGCCTCACGCACAGGTGTAGCACTCACTTGTAATTGTTCTGCAATCTTTACTTCGTTAAGCTTCTCTTGAGGCATCAATTCGCCTGTTAAGATAGCTGTTTTTAATGTTAAATATACTTGTTCACTGAGAGGTAATCTTTCGATAGAATCCACTGCGGACAATTTGTATTTATCTTTTGAACTTTGTCTTCCCATTACTAGCCCCTAAACCTTACTAACCATTCATGCTTTCAGACTTTCAAAGAACGGTTAAAATGAGTATAATATAGTATACAACATATCTTAGACAGTATGTTGTGCGAAATTAAGTGCATACATTACAATTATAGAACTCATCATTAAGACTGTCAATTTAACTATAGATAATAGCTATATCTCATTTTTGAAAGTAAGGAAGTATACTATGAGCCGTTGTTTGATTATCATCAACCCTGTCTCAGGAGGCGGTGCAGCGCGCCGTTACGCCCTCGATTTACAATGGAAATTGAGTACCTTGTTCGAAACGATTGAGGTCAAATTCACCAGAGGTGAAGGCGATGCTACACGTTTCGCTAAGAACGCTTGTGAGCGCGGGTTTGATGCCGTATTCTGCATGGGTGGTGACGGCACTGTTAACGAAACCGTTAATGGTATTGCCCAAGGTGGATTCTCCTGTACCTTTGGGTTTATCCCCGTTGGTACAGTAAATGATATGTCTCGTGCGCTCGGTATTCCCCAAAATCCAACGCAAGCTATCAGGCGTATCGATATCAATGAAACTCGAACCATTGATATCGGCCGTTGTAATGATCGGTATTTCTGCAATAACATTGCAGCTGGCGTTATTCCTAAAGTTGTAGATGAGGTTACACCAAAGGAAAAAAGCATACTCGGCCCTCTCGCGTATTTCTTGAGAGCAGGCCAAGCATTGTTCACTACAAAGGACTACACGTACCGCATCAAAACAGAGGACGACGATTTCATTTGCAAATCTCCTCTCGTTTTAGCCCTACTTACCAATGTAGTCTCTAGCTTTGAGCGTTTTATGCCACAAGCCTCAGTAGATGATGGTTATATGCGTATCATTATCTTCAAGGAATATTTTATCCTCGATATTCTCAGCGTATTACCACTCATTATCAGTGGTGCCATCTATAATTCTCGTTATACAACGACATTAACGGTGAAAAAAGCTCATATCGAACTTCTATCTGACGTCGATGATTTATCGACCAATATGGATGGTGATGCGGGTCCGGATATGCCTGTGGATATTGAAGTATTGCCACGCGTACTCAAAGTATTTGCACCTGCAAAACACAAAAAGAAAAAAGCCTTAAATCTGCCTAAACTACCACATATATAACAAGTAATTGGTAACACAAAAGCTCTCTATCAACGGATAGAGAGCTTTTGTGTTTATTAATTTATAAGAATCTATGCGCATTAGTCCACAATAATTGCATCATGCAAGCGGAAGCTATAAATGTAACATGCTTTCACGGGCATTCCCGTCAATCGCTGCAAGGCCTCTTTATAGAGGTCCATTTGGATTTTATATCGTTTAATGAGTTCTTCTCCGGATGTAACGCGATCCGTTTTGTAATCTACGAGAACCCATTCGCCATCCTCTTCAAAGGCCGTATCAATAATACCTTGGAGGAACAAATTTTCCCCGTCCTCTAAGGTGTCGTATACGCGTTTTCCTTCAAAGAGCATGCTAAACGGCAACTCTCGTTCGATACGTTTTGCATTGATAAGGCGCTTACCAAGATCAGAGCTAAAAAATTTATACAAACTCGTATCGCTTAATAAATTCCGTTCTTCCTCTGTAAAAGTCCCATTCGCCACCAGTGCATCGAGTTCTTTCGTCAAAGAAGCTTGCGTATACGTCACAAGAGGTAGCCATTGCATAGCCTCATGCATCAAGGTCCCCCATTGAGCACCGGTTAATACATCATCTTCAGACTGTAATGCTTGTGGCTTTCGACCGAATACGGAGTTTGCTAGGTCATCTGCTGAAACTTCTACCGTTGCAATCGGTTCATTCAAAGTATCAATAGTTCCTGCTTCAAGTTCTCGTTCTTGGAATCGTCGTTTTAATTCACTGACAGAAATTTTTGCGGTTCGGCGAGTAGCATCATTGTACGGATAGCTATAGTTGAAGCGGTCCACGATTTCCTGCGGTAATTCTACGGAATTAACAGCTTTTAACTCACGCACCTTGTTGATGGTTATCTCGTCGATATCCGCTTTGTAATCGAGATCACCATAAAGAGAGCCATCATGGATTTCAACCTTTAAACGGCACTGTTTATCCGGTAAATCAAAATAAGTTGGCCCTTCGTACTCAATGGCTACGCGCAATGGATTGCCACCATCTAAATGACGGGCAAATCCCATGATCATCCAGTCTAGATAGGTATTAGCTTGTGTAATAATATCTGTCGGTAACTGTTGAGTTTTTACGGAAGCCGCATTTTTAATGAGCTCACCTATGGTGCTTAACACACCTTTAGAATTTTTAAAGCCTTTAATAAAGCCTGTCATAAACAGCTTATCTCGTGCCCGTGTCAAGGCAACATAGAGAATGCGCTGCTCCTCCGCCTTGAGGGCCGCTTCTTTTACGTCTTTCACATAAAACCAAGGCATGGTCGGGAAGGACACTCGAATATCTGGGAAATACCCTTTCAAACCAAGACCTGCATTTTTATCGATAAGAAGCTCTGAACGCAAGTCCATCATGTTGAATCTTTTTTGTACACCAGATAGGAACACTACAGGGAATTCAAGGCCCTTACTCTTATGGATGGTCATGAGGCGCACCACATTGTCCGCCTCGCTCACCACATTGGCAAGAGGCATATCTTGGTTGCTGTCGCGTAAGCTTTCCACAAAGCGCAAGAACCTAAAGAGCCCTCGGAAGCCAGAGGCTTCATAGCCCTTGGCTCTATCGTATAAGGCGAGCACATTGGCACGGCGAACGAGGCCATTCGGCATAGCTCCCACATAGTTTACATAGTCTTGAGATTCGTAAATATCCCACAACAAGTCGGTCACACCATGACGACGCGATAAGGTGCGCCACCTTTCCATATGCCCAATAAAGGCCAATAAACGCTCATCTTGAGCCTCTTCTGCATAGGCTGGCATAAGAGACCATAAGGAGCCATCACCAGACAGGCGCAATGCAGCTAGTTCGTTGGCATCAAGACCTACCAGGCCAGAGTGCAACACGGCAGCCATCGGTAAATCTTGTTCCGGATTATCTATGACGGATAACAACGCCAATAAGAGTTGAATCTCTTGGGCTTCAAAGTAACCGTCTCGCTCATTTACAACTGCAGGAATCCCCGCTTGCCGCATGGCTTCTACGGCACGGGTGCCCCAGCCCGCTAAGGATCTGCGCAAAATAGCAAAGTCTCGCCACTCGATTTGACGGAATGTGCCATCTGGATTTTGTACCTGCTTCTTAGCCGCATGAATTTCCTTGATTTTTTGAATGATGAAATCTAGCTCACGCTCGTTGTTTTCAGGATCATCTCCTTCGTCCTCGTCACTTTCACTAGCACCAAGGGTATCCTTACTCACATCTAAGAGCTGTAATTCCACGTCACCACCGATCCAATCCTCTGGCGCATCCTCTACGATGCGGCCAGGAATGAGCGATTCAGCCTCTGTATAATTGAGCTCTGCCGCGTCTGCCGTCATGATTTGGTAGAACAAGAAATTCGTTGCAGCCAAGATATTTTCGTGAGATCGGAAATTCTTCGCTAGGTCGATACGACGTTCTACCGCATCATTGCCGCCGTACGTATTATATTTCTCCATGAACAGAGAACTATCGGCCATACGGAAGCTATAAATAGCCTGCTTCACGTCCCCCACATAAAACCTATTATCGATGCGAGAAATCAAGTTAATAATCGTCTCTTGCACGCCGTTCGTATCTTGGTATTCATCAACCATGATTTCTTTGAAAGTATCTTGTAGTTCCTTCGCTACTTCAGATGGCTGAGGATCATCCTCTGTGCCAGGCTCAACGAGAAGGGCCAAGCATAGATGCTCAAGGTCGCTAAAATCCATGATGCCTTGCTCTTGTTTCATATCCCGATACGCTTGATGGAACGCAATCGTCAGTTCTACTAACCCTTCTATGATTGGATATTGAGCCTTAAACTGCTCTTGCAAGGTAGCCTCCGGAACGGTGAATATAGCGGTTTGCATAGCTTTGAGGTCATCTTTATTTTGACCACCCAAAGATTTAAACTCTGCCACCAATATAGGGTCATAGGCTTGCGCCTCTTTTGAGCCCATACGGAACTGATCTTTAATAAAGGTATCCATATGTTTACAAGCTTCCCCCATGTCGTCCCAAGTTTGAGCCGCTGAAAGCATGCCTAGTGCAGCCAGTTGATTATCGTATATGTTTTGCCATTTATGAGGTCCTGTTGGATCGAGCAAGATTTGTTCCATCCGCTCTAAGCGCTCGCGAATGCGATCGATGACAGCCATGTGATTAGACCACATATATTGACCCCACAACGTATCACTAGGGTTTATGTCCATCGCCTCTTTATAAGGCTCTAAGGCTTTGCGTAGCCATCCATCGGGATTGGCGAGGGACATGGCGTAGTTATACAGGGACATAATCTTCGCCGTTAAGCCTGCATCGGATTTATCATCGCTGAAGAAATCCGCTAGCTCATAGATATTATAAAGGCCCTCTTCATAGGATTTAGTTAACAAATCGGCTAATACCTCTTGTTGTAGCAATGCCATTTCTGCTTCATTGCCGATGCGCGCTGTCGGATTAATGTCGAGCTTATAGAAATAGGACCGGATTACCCATTGGCAAAAGGAGTGCAATGTAGAAATATGAGCCGAGGGCAACAGATTGAGCTGTCGTTCAAGGCGCGCTTGTAGTGCAGCATCATCTGTAGATTCCATGGCTTTAGCCAAGGCAAGGCCAATACGAGCGCTCATCTCTTGGGCCGCAGCCTTTGTGAAAGTTACAACCATGAGTTCTTGAACAGATAAGGGATTATCCATGTCCTTAAGGCGCGTAATAATGCGTTCTACGAGGACCGCTGTCTTACCTGAACCGGCAGCGGCCGCAACAAGTAAGGTCTGATTATCTAAGGAGGAATCCTTAGGCGCTATGATGGCAGACTCCTGCTCTGGCGTCCATTTAACACCCATGGTTTTCACCTCCTTCGCTACTATTATTTCCGTCGTTTAAGACCTCTTTCATCCGTTCTAATGCGTCATTCTCGGACAATTTAGACAAATAATTATATCGATTACGGCTAGAGTCAAAGCGACATACCGTTCTGTAGTCGCAGAATGTACAAGGTCTAAGGCCATTCAATTGATATGGCTTAATCGGGAACTGCCCTTCCCCAATGTGACGACCCGTCTCAGCCATCACGTGATTTGTATAGCGGCACATTATGTCAAATTCACCTGTAGACTTAACCTTCCGCAAATCTCTGCTAGAAATGGTTTGATCTTTTTTCGTAGCAATCGGCACATAAGGCCCTCGCTTAGATCCATAGGACAAGAACTTATTGTCAATATGCGTCAACAACTCTATATCATCGGAGAAGTACCCACTGTTTTGCCAAGCATCGCTTTCATTAGCCAACGAAACCGCATCTTCATAAGATATAGGCGCATCAGCAGGGATTTTAGGGTTCTTCACGTAAGAGTAAACCACCGCCGCAGGGGACATAGATCCGCCATGTGTTTTACCATAAGCGGACTCCAAAGCCAACAGATAGGTCATGAGTTGCAGTTTAAGTCCATAATAGACATCTTGGGCCGTCACATGAGCACCACCCGACTTGTAGTCGATAACCATGCCATAGGTTTGATCATTTTTTGTATATTCGTCGATGCGGTCAATTTGACCGATGAGTCGCAAGTAACGGTTTTCACCAAGAGGGACTCGAATAGGATCCCAGCCACCTTGACGACCAAAGTCTTGCTCTAAATACTTCGTATCAAAATCGCTGCGCTTAGACCACTCTATGAGGCGGTCTACCGTCACATGTAATGTTCTCTGTACACGCTGTTCAATGGCCTTTTGGTAGGCATCGCTCGTTTCTTCACCTAGCTGATTTTCTTGCAAGATTTCGTCTGCCACAGTACGGCATAGATTTTCTTGTTCCTCTTCGTCGAGGTCACGCCATTGTTTGTTATTTTCTAATAGATAATTACCTAAGCGCTCTAAATTAGCATGTAAGAACGTACCGATTTCAGGAGCTCCAAAGGAGCGTACTGGACGTGGTTCTAGTTTCAAACCATATTGGGCATAGAACTTAAACGGGCATTGTTGGTATCGTTCAAGGCGTGTCACAGAACCAGACATGTAGCCTTTAGACAAGAATAGACCATTCACTAAATCCTGCGTTATGACAGGCACATCGTTGTTATCTCGAATGCCACGTGACACCTCCGCTAAACGAGGACGATAGGTTTCGCTTTCACGAGCCCAGTTATAGAGTCCCCACCAAAGAGGATTGACCTCATAACCACTAAAGAGAGCCCCCCAACGCTCAGATAGCAATGACAGACTTTGGAGTGGGCGCCACACGTAATCTGCCTCTGTATCAGGTGCAATGGAGAGAGGAATATCTACTGCCTGATCTATGTACCCAAGAGATTCTAATCGTTTCACAACGAGGGATGGCTCAAGACCTGTTCCATCCTCACCAGAGCCCGCATAGGACAAGGTCAACGAATCAGACGCCCGTGTCATGGCGAGATATAATAGGAAATTCTCGTTGAAAGCCTTCGGCAAGGCCCCTTCTGCTAAGGTAATTCCTGCATCGGCCAATTCTTGACGCTCCTTATCCTTAATGAGCCCTTCATCGCCCATACTTTGAGGGAATACACCTTGGTTGAGACCCATTACAAACACCTTAGGCCACCACTGGCTGTAGCCACGTTCGATGGTAGTAATCACCACATGATCTAAAGAAGGTGGAATCATAGAGTAGTTTACATCGCTAAGGCCTTCTTCGAGGAGGAGCATCATCTCATCCAGAGTCAATATTTCATCCTTCATGACCATAGAAATTTCGTCTATAAAGGAAAGAACCGCATTATACATCTGTTCATGACTAGCTTTGGATTCTTGATCACCTATAGTTTCTGCGTCCTTCGCCCATTCATAGAGCCGCTCTGGCACTTGTAAGATTTCTAATAAACCATAAAGTTGTGTACCCCACTCAGCCCCTGTATGACCCTCCGCATTAGCAGCAAAGTCAAACCATGGAGATAATATATCCATAATGGTTTCTCTTGCTTTGTTAACACGTGCTCTGCGTGGTGCATCTACGTGGCTCTCTTCATCTTGCCCCTCATGAAAGCCTCGTAGGTACGGCCAGCTTTCACGTTCCCATTTATAATGGTCGATACCAAACTCGAGAACGTAGTTCTCTAACTCATCTACAGCCTCACGAGTAAGCGGCATCAAGTCCGTCTTGAGCAATAGAAACATGCTGTCCCGACTATAGTTATGACGCACGATATCAAATAGAGCCGTCAATAGCTCGCCTAATGGATGGTTTTTCATAGGCCGCTGACGGTCAATAAAGTGCGGAATGCCGTAGCGAGCAAAAACCTTTTCTAAAGTGTCACCATAGGTTTCAGACTCGCGGAGCATAATACATACATCTCGGTAACGAGCCTCTTCAGATGAGTCTATATAGGCTAAAATACGACGAGCCACCGCATCGGCTTCGCGTTCCCTGTTATAGCCTCGAATAAGCGGAATCATTGCATCTGTAGTATTTTTCTTACTAGGGCTAGCAAAATAATTAGCCTCTAGCGCTTGAACGATTTGAGGTCCTCGTTTCCCATCAAAGCCAACCCAGTTGATACTAGAGCCATAACGAGCAACTAAGGTGTCGTAAATCTCTAAAGGGCGGCTGAAGAGATGCTCCCCTCGACGAACTAGATTTAACGCCTTTGGGGCCATCGGTAAATCGATAGTAATAACGGCTTCCTTTGCCAAGTCAAACAAGGTATAAATCAACTCGTAGTGTGTGGGCGTAAACCAATGAAAACCATCGATAAAGACGTGGCTATTCTCCATGAGAGGAGATTGTGGCAAAGCCTCTACGATTTCCATGATAGGATCGATGTCGCGCTCCCCATGACGACTGAGTTCCTCTTCATAGGCGGACATACAGATAGCTAGCTCGCGCAATTTCTTTTGTAATACATTATTTTTAACAGATTCTGCCCCTCGTTCTAGATCAGCAGGGCCTACACGGAAGGCGCGGAATTCAGAAAAGAGCTGTTGCAATACGGAGGAAAACTCAGTCCGCTTTGTAGCCTGTTCTAACAGCCCCAGTTCCTTTTGCTTTCGTTTCATTACAAGGCGCAACAACATAGACCGGCCAAAGCTTGATAAACTTGATTGACCAGCCCCTTTTGAGCCTATCGATTGATATACCTGATAACCCAAACGCCCAAAGCCTACGACACGAACCGTAGTAAAGCCTTTTTCAGGCATAAATTCAGCTAGCTCCCGTTCTACCCGATAGGTGGCAGGTTCAGGAACAAGTAAAATTATTGGTTCCCCTGGACAATCTGTCATGACCTGACGTATGCGCTCATATACGGCACGTGTCTTGCCTGATCCAGCCCGTCCATAATAGACGCTAATACTCATGAGACCTCCCTAGTGAAACTTTCACCATCTCAATTGATGTAATTCACAAATGTATGTTGCTCATATCATTTAACGCATTAGATATAGCACTACACAAATTAGTTGTAGCACTATACGAATTAGATATAGCATTAAACGAAGTTTTTCGATATAATAAATTACTATACTGATTATTATTATATAGTAATATGACATTCTATGGCTAATTGTACAATATTTGACTCATCTGATTATATTTATTTATAATTAAGATAATATTTTATATTTTATTTACAATTAGCATGAATTCCTATATAATACAAGTTAGTATCTGTGTTATTTGTAAAATCATGTATTTAGGAGTAAATTATTATGAACAAAAAACATTTAGCAACTGCTTTTGCAGTATTTGCAGCGACAACAATGTCTTTCTCTGCTTTTGCTGCAACTATCGATGCTAATGCACGCGCTTATGAACGTGCTTCAGCAGAGCAATATTCTTATCCTGCACCACAAGCGGCTACGCCAGCTTACCAAACTAGTTATGCCACAAGTGCACCGCGCCCTGGTTACAAACCATTGCCAGCAGTGCCTTATACAGCAGGCGATATGGCTCAACAAATGCCTGTATCTAAAGAATTAGGTGATCCAATCTTTGTGGCACCACAAACAACAGCTGTAGGTCTTCAAATCATGGATCCTATCCCTACTGAAGCCCAACCGGTATACCAAGAAACTGTAAACTCCGTAACAGCTAATGGCAACGGCAGCTCCTACGTTTCTCGCTACAAAGCTAACCAATTAAACGCGTTTGACTTATTGTTAAATGGCAAAACTTACACATATGACTTGCCTGCATACACTAATGGCTACCAAGTGAAAACTGCTAGCTCTTACAACCGTGCTGGCAACGGTGTTGCGAATGTATTCTCTACAAACGTAATCACTGAAGCAGTTGTAAATAACAACTCTTTGCGCATCACTGTAAACATGACTCAACCAACAGCTGTGGCAGCCGCTAAATTGCGTTCCATGCAACAATCTGGTCAAGTAGCAAGCGGTGAAGTAGCTGCATTGTTCGCTTACAATGAAAGCTATGATGGTGTAAAACAAGCCGCTCATTATGATATTTTCAACAACAACGGTCGTTATATCGTTGTTAAATCCGGTGCTGTAACTGTACCAAATGGTGCGCAACACCCTTACGCAACTGCATTATTCGCAGTAACTGAAGACACTGTAGCAGCTGTAACCGTATCTGGCAACACTGCTGAAGCTTCTGATTTAGTAAAAGGCACTGCATACGCAATTGCACAATCTGCTAAGGTGTCCAATAACAAAGTATCTACTAAATCTAAAAAATAATTCGTTACGAATTTATTTTATCTGGTGAAAGCCCCCAACTTTCACTAGCACAAAAGACTATAAATCACTAACTCCCCCAATGAGGCAACTCATTGGGGGAGTTTTTATGTTCTTTATATTACGTTGTATTATAGTCCCGTTCCAGTTCTATTATAGCTCCGTTATAATCGCGTAAAGACTTCTAATGCCTTATACGCCATTAATCGATAACCACGCTCGTTGGGATGAACCTCTCCGGCAAAGACAATTTGTCCAATTTGATCTGCTTCAAACAAGGTAGTATAGAAATCTATAACTTTAATATTATGCGCCTCTGCGTAAGTTTTTAGCTGTTCATTAACCTCTCGTACAACCAGATCCAATCCGTCCATATCGCTATCAATTTGAGTTTCTAAACCGATGATTACCGTCCCTTTTGTACTAGCAAGCTCAATAGCTTTCACCAAAGTCTTGTACACATAGGTACTATCTCGACCTTGTAAAATATCGTTAGTACCACACATCAAGAAAATATGACGAGTTGGATCGGATACAGCGGTAACCGCCCAATTTCCAATATTATAAATCATACCCTGTACGGAGCATCCATCTTCACCGTAGTTTATAAAATTAACACCCTCTATGGAGGCATCACAGATTTCGACCCAACCGCGTCCATAGGGCACATCATAGCCACGCGTAATGCTATCGCCAAAACAGATGATTTCCATCTTCACCCCTCCTGTACTATGACTTAATCATATAAAAGAACACCATACACAATATACATATTAATTACAAAAAGGATCCGTTTTAATCTGCCCTCCAATTAGATGCAATTTTTAGAAGAGCAATTCATGTACGGATCCATTTATATTATTTAAGACGAATAAAGAATAATGCACATGCACCGATAATAGGAGCTATAGCGATAGACATCAAAGACATTTGGTAGCTACCCGTCATGACAAGGACATTGCCCAAGAGAAGTGGTGCCAAAAGAGCACCAATTTGGTTAAACAAGTTTACAAAGCCCGCTGTAGTACCGCGCAAATGAGGTGCTGCAGATTGAACTACGAGAGCATTGGTCAACGCACTATGCATGAAGGCCCCAATACCAAGAATCGGACCTGTTACAAAGAGCATATTTGGATTTGACGTGCTTGCAAACAAAATTAAAGCTGGCCCAAACAAGAACATAACGAGAGCCGCTAAATGGTTCTTCTTAATTGGTAAGATATCAGATAAAATACCGATCGTTGGTTTCGCAATGAGCGCAGCCGTACCGAACACGCTCATGACTTGGCCTGCATAGATAGCCGTTACACCTAATTGTTTAACCATGTATAAGTTCGCCCATTGCGTTACGCCCCAAGTCGTACCTGTGGCGAAGAAGCCAGCAATTGCCAAGCAACGAATATTGCGGTTGGAAATGATGTGCTTCAAATTTTCTACTAAAGACGTTTGTCCTACGCCAAGCTTAGCAGCCGCTTCGGAAGCCTCTGCTTCTCGTTGTGCGAGAACTTCTGCACTCGGCTTACGCACTGTGAAGTAACATAATACAAGCACTACCAACGGCAAGATGGCTGTAGCAAGAAATGCAGTTTGCCAGCCGTAATGTGTAGCCACATAAGGTGCGTAAAGGTTTACCGTAGTAATGCCAAAAGACGTACAACTCATAAAGATACCTACGGCCGCCCCCCGTTGGTTGGGACCGAAGTGATCTCCGATAGCACTCAAGCAAGAAGCTTGTACAGGACCAGACATAATCCCTAATAAGAAGCGCAAGCCCCAAGCCATGTTATAGTCTGTAATGGTACTCATCAAAGCCGTTACAGCGGCCATACCAATCAAACTAAACAAGATAGTACGTCTGTAGCCGATTTTATCGGCTAAGATGCCGCCTGGTAATACCGTTAACGCATAACCAAAGTAAAAGGCCGAAATATGTTGAGCCCCCATCTTAGCTGTGAAATGCAACGCCTCATTGAGGATAGGCATAACAGATGCCCAGGACAAGCGCATAACAAAGCTCAACAAGAACGTGAGCCACACGCTAAGGAGAATTAAAATCTGAGTTCGCGAGAAACTAAGTCGATTCATACGAGCTCCTTTCTAAAGATTACCTAATAAATATATCGATAGCATACCATAGTGAATAAAGATTGGCTATATAAAACTATTCTTTTTATCGATAATTCTCATTTGCTTTCACCTATGCTATACTGAAAGCAATAAAGAGTCTTTGTTGTTAATATTCATAGTATAATTTAGTATCTCCAGCAATATAACTATAGATGCTAAAAATATTACTAATCTGTAATTACCCGCATGGGAGATCGTGTTATATTTTTCTTTAATGATATTCAACCCTAGGTAATAGTACTGAAAACTCTTTCGACTCTATCAAATAGTTAGAGAGTTAATTGCAATACACAATACCAATAATTCGTTTCACTTATATGAATATCTCAATATTGTGAGCAGATTTAAAAATTTAAGGAGTTTATTAGGATAGTGTGATACTAATTATAGGATTCGTACTATTTATATCAACCAAAATATATTAGCATCATAATACTAATGTACCTTTCTGTAGGCCCATTACATTCTATTATATAGATAAACTAGAACGACAAATCAATGCTTTTACAATTAAGCTTTTTATCACCTGATGAGTATATCCACGCTTATAAAAATAATTCATTCTATAGTCTTACTGATTATCCGGTATTCCTAATAGTTTAGAAAAATTAAAAAATATAAGGAGAGTTAACTTCTATGGATAAAATCAAAATTAATCTTATTAATAAATCAGAGGCAGAGCAAAAAATTCTAAATAACATCTATGCATTATCAAAATTAGCTGCCTTAGATGATGATAATCTACAAGTAGTTGATATAGATGGTATTCGCTATAGTGGGGTTTACATTAAACACAATCAACTGAACTGCATACAATGCCACAATCCAATACCTAAATTAAAAGAGAAAATGCATATTCATATGGATAATGCTACAGATAAGTCTATTTACCAATGTGATTGTGGACAATATATCATTAAGACATATTCATGTTAATAATCATTATACAAATTATGTATAATACAATTACTAATACTATATGGTTTAGTTAAGGAGAGAATAACATGCCAATTAAAGAATACGAAGTTATTGCAATACCTACATCAAAAACAGTATTAATAAACTATGGGCTTAAAGATGGGGCAAAACAAGGTGAAACGCTTAGAATTATCCAAAAAGGGACTGATATTATAGTAAATGGTAAAAATTATGGTTCCTATGATGCAGTAAAGGCGGTTATTGAAATCAGTATGCCTTACGAAAAATTTTCTGAATGTAAGATTTTTAAATATTTTAAGGTAAATGTTCTTAGTCCTTTACAATCGCTAATGCAACAAACTAGAAAAGAATCACAGGAATTTAGCAAGATAACACTCACAAATACACCAACACCACCTCCAATCACTCCTATCATTCTAGGCGATGTGGTTCAATTAACCAATGAGTAAATTATTGACAAAACCATGTCCTATATGCTATATATTAAGTAGTAAATCGGTACGACTATGAGCGTATCACCATGCCCGCTACTTAATGTAGCGGGTTTCTTTTTTGTGTCTAGGAGTACATATGGTCTATGATAAGCCATTTAAAACTTACGAAGAACAAATATCTAAATTAATAAACGATTACGATCTTTTAATTACAGATTGTACTTTAGCAAAACGAGTGCTTACATCTATTTCATATTATGACCTAATTAATGGTTATAAAAATATATTCATGGAAAATAACAAGTTCAAGGTAGGCATATCTATAGAGTATCTATATGAATTTCATTTGTTAGATAAAAGCATTCAAGCCTTTATTATGAAATATAGTCTATTTGTTGAAAACATGTTTAAGAATCTATTAGCATATTCTATAGCAAGCTCTTTTGGTGTTCATCAAGATAGTTATCTGAATAGCAACCACTATCAGTCATATGCTTGTGGTACTTCTTTCAAAGATAATGTTTTAGCCGAAATTCTTCCTCTATTAATGGATCAGAAAAAACATAAGCTACCTAGCAAGCATTACATAGAGAATCATAATCATGTCCCTCCTTGGATTCTCTTTAAAAATATTTCATTTGGTGACGCTATAAATTTATTCAATGTATTAGAACGTAATGAAAAAGAACCTATATTACAAACTATATTTGATTCTAACTATGAAAAAATCGAATACAGCCAGAAAATTGATATCATTCGAAATGGATTGGAAAATGTACGTGCTTTCAGGAATTTAGCCGCTCATAATTTACATTTTGTCCAATATAGGTCAGAACATTCAATACAGCCAAAGCAATTATATAAAGTTTTGCCTTATTTAATTTATTTAACACCTGACAAAAAACAGCCACTTAATATTGATAAGGCAGCATGTAAAGGATTATATTCAGTTGTTTTGATAATACTTTTATTTTTAAACGATGCATATTTAAAAACTCTTTTTATAACAGATTTTAAAAATGCAATATTTAATAATCTTACAGAGGAACAAAATCAACTAAGAACGAATCTATTTGCGGATTATTGTAAATTAACAGCATTGCCCTCCAATATATTAGATCGATTAGATAAGTATCAACAAACTCTTTCTAATTAATAAAAACCTCATTCTGCTACCAACAGAATGAGAGAACACGATATACCTAAGAGGCATATCACATCAACATCATTCTATCCATATTTCATTTCTAGCAGAGACGAATGTACCATTAAAAGCAATCATGGAATGTGTTGGCCATAATGAACCACATACTACATTAGCAGTCTACACACATGTTACTGATGAAATGAAATCAGAATTGAATACCGCTATTAATAAAATTGGATCTGCTATTAGTCATAAATAGAAAAATGCCCCCATTACATACTGCATGCAATGGGGGCAAATCATTTTATTCTTTTGGGGGCAAAATGGTGGCAAAATTGTGTTATAATTCGTTACAATTCGTTATAATTGTAATCTTACAATACCGTTATAAACCCTTATTCTTACTATATTTGTTATAGTCCGTTACAATTTGTTATAATCTGTGATAGTTGTATGTATTAGTGGCGGAGAGGGTGGGATTCGAACCCACGGCCCCTTGCGGAGTCACTGGTTTTCAAGACCAGCTCCTTAAACCACTCGGACACCTCTCCATAACGGTACTATTATATCAAATTGGTCTAATAATAAGCAACAACGTAATACGTAAATAAGCAATAATATAATCCATAAGCAAGCAAAAAAGCTGACTTACAGCCAGCTTTTTCATTTGTATTTAACATTTAGTATTGCCCTAATCTATTAGTTATTTGTCATATATGTTAGAATAGGTCTTTTTTCCACATGCCGATGATAGCAATGATAGAACACACCACGGAAATACCTACTACTTCGTAGAATCCATTCGGATCATCCTGGAACGGCAACGCCACATTCGTTCCCCACAGACTGAATATGATTGTGGGCACCGCCAAAGTAATCGTAAGGGCCGCCAACATTTTCATAACCATGTTGAGGTTGTTAGAGATGATAGATGTGAAGGCGTTCATCATGTTCATCAAGATATTGGAATACATTTCAACCATCTCGATGGCCTGTTTATTCTCGATGATAACGTCCTCTAGTAAATCTTCATCCTCTTCGTACATCTTGAGCAAATGTCTATAAGTGCTGTGACCACGCAAGCGCAATAGGCGTTCCATAACAGTTCCATTCGTACGCAACGCAGAGGTAAAGTATGTCATGGATTTCTGTAATTCCAATAGTTGGAAGAAGTCTTTATTCTTCGTTGTATGACGCAACTGAACTTCAATATCGTCGGTACGGCGATTAATTTGTTGCAAATAACGTAAGAACAATGTGGCTGTACGGTACAAGATTTGGAACAAGAACCGCGTCTTTTTATATGTATAGAATGTAGACAGTTGGTTTGAAATGAACGGATACAACACCTCGGATTCTTCAAGACATACAGTAATGAAGAAGTCAGGCGTCAAAAAGATACCGAGCGGCACCGTATCGTACATATCATTACCGCGAATCGCAGGAATGTTGATAACCACGAAAATATAGTTGTCCTCTAACTCCACGTGAGAACGTTCTTCCATATCGAGGGCGGTCTTTAAAACGTCCGTTGGAATTTCCGTCAAAATATTGATGAGGGACAACTCATCGGGGTCTGGGTTCACCAAATTTACCCAAGAACCTTTTGTGGCATCTGATACAGTGCAGTCCGAAACTAACTCTTCTTCTATGTGTTTGTACACCGTGATCATGCTATCCCTCCTTTCAACGAACATATA
>ERZ810487.98-NODE-98-length-30642-cov-35.4326_pt1 | contig 30642 bp, 29 predicted proteins | sample MGYA00520492_ERZ810487 | MGnify/ENA primary metagenome ERZ810487 (study PRJEB31588, sample SAMN03399917) | human gut metagenome | study: EMG produced TPA metagenomics assembly of the PRJNA231909 data set (A prospective, longitudinal analysis of the... | reverse complement strand
CGGTGGAGATACGCAGGGACAAGGAACCGATCTGACCATTGGTTCCGGATCCTACATTGATGATTTTGAGGATCAGTTGATCGGTGCCCATCCGGGGGATAAAGTAGAAGTGAAAGTTACCTTCCCGGAGAACTATGGTAACGATGAATTGAATGGGAAAGAAGCAACATTTAAAGTAACTGTAAATGGAATTTATGAATAACCAAAACCGTCTGAGAATCTGCATTATGCAAAATTCTCAGACGGTTTTTCTCAAAAAACAGGAAAGCGGTTGTACATTTTGCACAACCGCTTTCCTGTTTTTTGTGTCGGTTTTACCATCCCATTTTTTCTCAATAATCATTTTCTCCAATTTTCGATGACCTGTTTCAGCACAAATTCACGAAGATATTTTTTAGTCTTTATTTAACTTGAATATTAATTTTTCAGTGCCTATAATTAAGCTAAATCAAGGTGTTAAAAACTAAAAATTTTAATCATGAAAGGAAAAGGTGTAGTATGAGAAAGCAAAAACAACTGACAAAGAAACTTATGGGGTTTCTACTGACACTCGTGATGATCTGCACATTAATTCCACTGGCTCCACAGACAGTGAAAGCAGCATCTGATGGCTTCTATATAAGCGGAACCAGTGTGTATGATGCCAATGGCAACAAATTTGTTATGAGAGGTGTCAACATCGCTCACGCCTGGTACACCAGCGAGACCGATACTTCCATTAAGGCAGCCGCAAGCAAAGGTGCCAACTGTGTACGAATTGTATGTTCGAACGGAAAACAGTACACAAAGACATCTGCTTCCGAATTACAGCACATCATTGATGTATGTAAACAGAACAAAGTTGTCTGCATCGTAGAAGTCCATGATGCAACCGGTTCTGACAGTACATCGGATCTGAATGCAGCAGTTGATTACTGGAAAGAAATGAAATCCATCTTATCTGCAAATAAGAAATATGTGATCGTAAACATTGCAAACGAATGGTACGGCACATGGAACGGAAGTGCCTGGGCATCCGGTTACAAAACCGCAATCAAAAATATGCGTAATGCCGGAATCCATAACTTATTAATGGTTGACTGTGCCGGATGGGGCCAGTATCCGGATTCCATCAAAGATTATGGAAAATCCGTTATCCAGGCAGATTCTGATAACAATATTATGTTTTCGATTCATATGTATGAATATGCCGGAAGCGATGCAAATACTGTCCGCACCAATATCGATAACGCACTTGCAACCGGTGCTCCTCTGACAATCGGTGAGTTTGGTTTTAAACATACCAATGGTGATGTCGACGAATACACAATCATGCAGTACAGCCAGCAGAAAGGTGTCGGATACATGGGATGGTCATGGAAAGGAAATGGCGATACATGGAAGTACCTGGATCTTGCAAATTCTTTCGACGGCTCCAGTCTCTCTGATTGGGGAAACACTTTATTCTATGGCGATAACGGTATCAGCAAAACTGCCAAGACATGTACCGTATTTACCGGTTCTTCCAGCAGTTCTTCCGGAAGCTCCTCCTCTGGAAGCAGCTCTTCTGGTTCAAGTTCATCCGGTTCAGGTTCTGGAAGCTCCAGCAGTACCGATTACAACACCAGCGGATTAGATGGTGTGTACTATATTAAGAATGCAAACAGCGGAAAATACCTCGATATCGTAAACGGTTCTTCCTCTGATGGTACAAATGTACAGCAGTATCAGTACAATGGCTCAAATGCCCAGAAGTTCAAATTAGTAAATGACGGCAATGGATATTACTCTATCCTTACTGCATGCTCCAAATACAAGAGCGGTGTGGATGTCAGCGGCTGGGGAACATCAAATGGAACTAACATCCAACAGTGGTCTTACCACGGTGGTGATTGCCAGAAGTTCCAGTTCGTAAAATCCGGTGATGCATACATCATTAAAACAAAAATGTCCAATTGCTACTCCTGCCTTGATGTTTATGCAAAGAGTAAAGCAAACGGTGCGAACGTAAGCCAGTGGTCATACTTAGGTGGAAAGAACCAGTTATGGTACTTAGAGAAAGCTTCTTCCAGCAGTTCCTCAAGTTCTGGATCTTCCAGTTCTTCAGGTTCCAGCTCCTCAAGCTCTTCGAGCTCAAGCAGCAGTTCTTCAAACTATAAGTCTCTGTTCTGGGGTTCTAAGTCTTCCAGCAACTGGAATCAGGCAGTATCTGTTATGACTTCTAAAAATGGTGGAAGCTTCAATGGCAGTGACGTGAAAAAAGGCGGCTGCTTCTACGTAGAATATGATGGTAACAAAGATGATTTAGAGTTAATCTTACAGAGCTGGTCTGGCGGTGCATCCTGGGCAAAGGTTTCCATCAGCGAATCCGGTTCCGCAAACGGACACCGTTACATCAAATGCTCTTATGACAATTGTGTATCTGCATTCGGTACCAGTGATTTCTCTGGAAAACTGGATCAGGTTCACGTAAGTGCAAAATCAGGTAACATAACTGTTTATTCTGTTTGCTATATATATTAAATGATGATTAAAGGGTCAAAAGGTATCATCGATGCATGCTTGCATGCAATTCGATGTATACCTTAGTGACCCGCACTACACCGAGAAAGTAGCAATTTGCTGCGAAAACGCAGAAAATTTGCGGATTTCGAGGTGGAGTCAGATTACGGGAATGCGAAGCATGTAGTAATCTGATTAATCATAAATGAGGGGCAAAATACCTTTTGACCCTCATATCAAATGATAAATACACAAAGTATTTTTCATCCCTCCCCCTCCCTTTAATAGAAGGCCCGGCATCCATTGGATTCCGGGTCTTTTCGTACTTCATCATAGTTTTTTCAACACTCCATAAATTTTTTGTTTATCTTTTCCACAAGGTCTGCTACACTATTAACGACAGATGGTTCAAATACTATAAATCGGCTGTCTATCACAAACAAGGAGGATGTTTATAAACTATTCAATTGAAAGGGAACCATTACCAGTTGTTATTTGCAATCTTGAAGCAAACGAAACTATGATTACAGAAAAGGGCGCTATGTCCTGGATGTCTCCGAACATGCAGATGGAGACTACAAGCAACGGTGGAATCGGCAAAATGTTTGGCCGCGCTTTTTCCGGCGAGAGCATGTTTGTCAACCGTTACACAGCAAGAAACGGAAACGGACTGATTGCATTCGCATCCAGTTTTCCGGGATCTATTCGTGCATTTGAAATCGCACCGGGACAGGAAATCATTGCACAGAAGAGTGCATTCCTGGCTTCAAGTGCTTCCGTAGAAATGTCCATCTTTTTCCAGAAGCGATTCGGAAGCGGATTATTCGGTGGAGATACGCAGGGACAAGGAACCGATCTGACCATTGGTTCCGGATCCTACATTGATGATTTTGAGGATCAGTTGATCGGTGCCCATCCGGGGGATAAAGTAGAAGTGAAAGTTACCTTCCCGGAGAACTATGGTAACGATGAATTGAATGGGAAAGAAGCAACATTTAAAGTAACTGTAAATGGAATTTATGAATAACCAAAACCGTCTGAGAATCTGCATTATGCAAAATTCTCAGACGGTTTTTCTTTTATGAAATGTTGTAACTATTCAGAAATATTTTAAATCATACCATCCCGCAGCACATCATGATCCCGCAGCAGCTTCTCAATCACCGTTCCTTTGATCTTACTAAGAAGTGGTTTCTTGATCACATTGAGCGGTCCAAAATTCATCTGCAGTGGGGATTTGCCATCCATCAGCTTCACGCTGCTGTCTAACAGTTCACGCACATCGTAGACGCTTCCCCATACTTCCGGCACGCCGCGGTCCACACCGAGCAGTCCGTAGACCGCTTCCATAGCGGTACGCACCGAATACTCGGTTGTAAATACCGTGTCTCTCGGTGTCTCGGTGAACTGTCCGAGGAATGCAAAGTTAACACAGCCATCCGGAATGACATCCGGGCGGTCACCCTTGGTTCTTGGCATAAAGAATGCGGTGATATACGGCATCATGGTCGGTACGCAGACGGCGCTGTGCTCTGCCAGATCTTCAATCTGATCTTCCGGCACACCCAGATGATACAGCCACTCTTCTGTAATCTCTTTACCGGTACACTCTTTCATTGGCTTCTTGATGTAATCACCCGGTACATCGGTAAACAAACCATATACCCATACGCAGACTTTATCTTTGTCCTGCTCCTTGAACTGTCCCTGACGGTTGATCGTCCAGCTTAACAGCCAGCTGGAATCCTTGCAGCTTACGATACCTCCGGTAACCGTCTTTCCGCTGCGCGGATCACGCTGGCAGATCTTCTCAATATATGGAAGAATCTTGTCATCCAATGTGGTAACGGTTGCCGACTCCCAATTGGTCTTTGTAATATCGGAACAGAATTTTTCCGGATGTCCGAACGCCGGATCCTGTTTTGCAATGTTCTTCCACAGGCTCCAGCAGCCACTGGTCCGCACTTCGGCATCACCGTTTGGTGCATGGTTCTGATCGCCGTAAATCGTACCTTCGGTACAGCTTCCGTTTGTGACAAATACCAGATCATTTTCGGTCAGAACGATTCCGGTCTCTACACCTTTTACTTTGCAGTCAATGGCTTTTGCCACTTTCTTTCCATCTTTGATATCAAAAATAACGTTCGTTACTTCGGTATTGAACTGAAACTCCACACCGGCATCCTCAAGATATTTCTTCATCGGAAGAATCAGGGATTCGTACTGGTTATAGCGTGTAAATTTCAGTGCAGAGAAATCCGGCAGTCCGGAAATATGGTGGATAAACCGCTGGAAATACAGTTTCATTTCCAGTGCACTGTGCCAGTTTTCAAAGGCAAACATCGTGCGCCAATACAGCCAGAAGGTCGAGTCAAAGACTTCCTCATCAAACACATCCTCGATGGTCTTATCATACAGATCTTCATTCTTTGTCATAAACAGCTTCATGATTTCCATGCAGCCCTTCTGACTCAAATTAAATTTGCCATCGGTATGTGCATCCTCACCACGGTTTTCGGTTGCACGGCAAAGTGAATAGTTTGGATCTTCTTTGTTCAGCCAGTAATACTCGTCCAGCACGGATGCCCCTTCGATTTCCAGTGATGGAATGCTGCGGAACAGATCCCACAGACATTCAAAATGATTTTCCATCTCACGGCCACCGCGCATCACATAGCCGCGGGTCGGATCAAAGATACCGTCACAGGCACCACCTGCCACATCCATTGCCTCTAAAATATGAATATGGGAACCTGGCATCTGCCCGTCTCTTACGAGAAAACATGCCGTTGCAAGTGCTGCAAGTCCACTTCCTACAATGTATGCATTTTTGTCATCGACACCTTCCGGTTTCTTTGGCCGGGCAAATGCCTCATAGTTTCCATTGGTGTAATAAATGCCTTTGCTGTTTTTTTCATATTTTCCGCGCTCGGTGTTGCGGTAATCAACCGGTGGTGCTGCCTTTGCAATCTTCTTTACTTTCTGCTGGCTGGTTTTCTGTGCAGCATATACAAGTCCTGCACCGGCTGCTGCAACTGCTGCAATTCCAAGTCCTAATTTCTTATTTTTATTTGACATAGAAAAATCTCCTTTCTGATACCTGGGATACTTCTCATTTAGTGTTTCTTCGTTACAGGTTTCTGATTCATTTCAAAACCAATTCCCATAAAATCATAAAACCTGTAACACGACAGATCATTTGTGGAACAAATACGATATGGTTATCTTACCATCTCTGTGAAAAGATACCATTTACAAAATGCCTGAAATGATAAAATTTTTATCATTTCAGGCATTTTGATTAATTTTTATTTCTGTTTAAAATTCTCAATCGACCGCGCAATATTCCCATCGAGTGCTGTCCCCATCATCATAACGATCTTATGGTAATCCTCCTGCATGCCCTTGTCGATCCAGTCAAGCATAATTCCCACAAATCCATATTTATAAAAATCTGCAATAAAGCGTTTATCTCCGTCTGCAATCGTAATGCCTTTGCATTTTTCTTCCACGACATTTACGATCAGTTCATACGTCAGCTTATACAGATACTGCTCCACTTTTTCGTGGGCAACCGCATGGTATACATTCATAATAAATGGCTTGTTTTCCAATACTGCCTCAAATATCTGCGCAATTCCCTCCAGCCACGTATCGTATGTCTTTTTGTCCTGCAACGCACGCTTTCCGTCCTCCACACATGCCCATTCCACCAGGTCATAAATATCCTTAAAGTGATAATAAAACGTCATGCGGCTGATGCCACAATGTTCCGTCAGATCATTGATCGTGATCCTGTCAATCGGTTTTGTCCGCAGGAGTTCTTTTAAGGATGCTTCAAGTGCAAGCTTGGTTGTATTTGCCATATCATTTCCTCCATCCGCCCTTCGTTATATTTATTGTAACGCAGCTGTATCACAGGGACAAATAAAGTTTTTCTAAATAGTCTAAAACTTTTAAAGTTCATTTAAGGAAGGCCTTCTATACTTCATGGTATCAAAAGAAAACAGGTGTTGCCGCCCAGTAAATATCAATCATTTACTGATGCGACAGCACCTATTTTCATTTCCAGCGTCACACTATAGTATTCTGTATCGGACGCTCTGCCTTTTATCCCTGCTGCCCTGCTGCCTGCCGGATCATATCCTCGACCACGATGTCATAAATTTCTCCAACCGTATTGCAGTATTCCAGAATTTTCCACGGCTCATTCGTGTGGAAATGAATCTTGACCAAATCCTCATCTCCAGCCGCAATCAGACTGTTTCCCTCAAAATTTTCCGTGATGTAATCTGCGATCTCATCCTCGTCAAGATCCCTGTCTCTTCTGTCGATCAGTAACTGTGTATCATAACGATACGCAAACTGATCATCCTCTGCATCTATGGAATGTACTCCCATGGTTCTAATCCTCCTGTTATTTCACTGGAACTGCGGTGACAACTTTATGAAGCTCTTCCAGCTGTACCAGCAGCATTTTTTCAACAATGTAATTGTATTATATCTACTTTTTAAAGTCAAATTTAAAAACACATTGTATTAAATACCCAGCTCCAGCGAATCCGCAATATAGTAATCATATTTCTTTTTCCTGCAATACTTCTTAATCCTGTGGATCAGTTTATGGTCTGTCGTGTATTCCAGCAGATAAACATCCATTCCATCCGCTTTGCATGCCTGCAGATACTGGCAGAAATACTCCCGCTCCGTTTTTTTCTGCGTATGGAATGTTTTGGTTGTAAAATCAATCCTGCTCCACACCGACTCCTGGTTTACACCCGTCATAATATCCGCAGCAGAGCCATAACGGGACTGATATGCCGTCACATAGATATCTCCTCCATTGACCACTACCGGCTTCCCCATTGCCCGGATTTTCTTTAAAATCACCGTCAGCCCATCAAAAATATCCTTTTTATGGGCATAATCATATACATCACAGTTATCAATAAAAAAGCCATCCACTCCCTTTTTCTTTAATTTTCCGGCTAATGTATCCATAAATTCCTGCCAGTCTTTATCCGCAACATTAACCCATTTTTCCTCTTCCCAGTTTTCATAATCCCCAATTGCCAGATGCTCGTATGTTTTATAATATGACCGGAAATTTTCGATAGAGCCAATATTAAGATAGCTGTAAACTTTTGTACCGCCAGCATGTAATTTTCTGATATCTTTCTTCGAAAAATACTGTGCATCAATCACAACAGTTTCATAATTTTTTAATTTTGGAACTGCTGTACGGTCTGCATTTAAGAATACTCCATACTCGTATTTTTGTGCCTTCCTTCTATCGGCATTACATGATGCCGAAAGACACAATACTACCGTAACCAGCGACAAAATCCCCAAAAAGAAACAGGCATTTCTTTTTCTCCTGTTTTTACCTGATTTACATTTCATACTTCAAGAGCCTTCCAATCCCACAATTACCGGGATCAGGCATTCCCCATCATAAATTTTTCACTGCTGTCCATAATAAGCATTCGCACCGTGCTTGCGGAAGAAATGCTTATCGCGGATACAATCCGGTGCCGGCTGCACCTTCGGATTGATCAGTTCGGTACGGGTTGCCATCTTTGCAACTTCCTCTAAGACAACGGCATTGTGCACTGCCTCTGCTGCATCCTTGCCCCAGGTGAATGGTCCGTGGTTGGTGCACAGAACTCCCGGTGTATAAATCGGATTGATGCCTCTCGTCTCAAATGTCTCAATAATGACTTTTCCGGTATTTGTCTCATAGGCTTCGTCAATCTCCTCCGGTGTAAGACTGCGTGCACATGGGATCGGTCCAAAGAAGTAATCTGCATGCGTTGTTCCGTAAAGCGGAATATCCCTTCCTGCCTGTGCCCAGGAAGTAGCCTCCGGAGAATGGGTATGTACGATACCGCCGATATCCGGATACTTTTTGTACAGTTCGAGATGGGTTGGTGTGTCGGATGATGGCTTCAAATCACCCTCGATTTTATTTCCCTCTAAATCCATAACGACCATATCGTCTGGTGTCAGTTTATCGTAATCCACACCGCTTGGCTTGATGACAAAATAGCCACTTTCGCGGTCAATGCCGCTGACATTGCCCCATGTATAAGTGATCAAGCCTCTGCGTGGCAATTCCATGTTTGCTTCGTAAACCTGTTTTTTTAATTCTTCTAACATGCTTTCTGTCCTTTCTATATCCACAAAATCCGCCGCTGTAAACGACGGATTCTGCCTGTTTCTTATCTGTAACTATTATTTTATAAATGTTCGACTGCTGCACGCTCAATTGCAAGCCCTTCGTTGTAGCGTTTCAGGAACTGATCAAATCCTTCCACATCTGCCGGAACCGGGTTTTCAGTTACACCCTCCTGTCCGCCAAATACACGCTCATTCAGATAATCGGCAAGGCTCTCGCCCTCTTCTTTCTGAGCCATGTAAGCTGCAAGAAGTGCGATACCCCATGCGCCGCCCTCACCTGCCGTCTCCATAACGGAAACCGGTGTATCAATGGCTGCTGCCATGATGCGCTGTCCGACTACCGGAGTCTTAAACAGACCGCCATGGCCGTACATCTTGTCGATCTGTACGCCTTCCTCTTTGAGCAGGATATCCAGACCATCTTTCAATGCGCCCAGTGCCGTAAACAAATGCACGCGCATGAAATTTGCAAGATTGAATTTTGCATCCGGTGTACGGGCAAACAGAGGTCTTCCCTCATCAAATGCGGTAATTCCTTCTCCGGAAAAATAGTTGTATGCCAAAAGGCCGCCACAATCTGCGTCACCTTCGAGTGCTTTGTTGTATAAAACGGAAAACAGCTCATTCTTGTCAATCTTCATGCCAAAACTGTTGGCAAACTCTTCAAACAGGTTGACCCATGCATTCAGGTCGGATGTGCAGTTGTTGCAGTGTGCCATGGCAACTGCTTCTCCGGATGGTGTGGTCACCAGATCGATCTCGGTGTGCACATTCTTCAATGCCTTTTCCAGTACGATCATTGCAAATACGGAAGTACCTGCGGATACGTTTCCGGTGCGGACAGCCACACTGTTAGTCGCTGCCATACCGGTTCCGGCATCACCTTCTGGCGGACATACCGGAATTCCTGCTTCCAGTTCACCATCGGTATCGAGAAGCCTTGCGCCCTCTGCAGTCAGCGTTCCAGCATTTTCTCCGGCAACAAGAACTTTTGGCAGAATGTCACGGAGTGACCAGTCAAAGCCGTATGGTTCTGCCAGCGCATCGAACTTATCGAGCATTGCTGCATCATAATCTTTTGTATTACTGTCGATTGGGAACATTCCGGATGCATCCCCCACGCCGAGTACCTTTTCCCCAGTCAGTTTCCAATGGATAAATCCTGCAAGCGTGGTGAAAAATGCGATATCTTTCACATGCTCCTCTTTGTTTAACATTGCCTGATACAGATGTGCAATGCTCCAACGCTGCGGAATGTTATAGGAAAATTCCTTTGTCAGTGCGGCTGCTGCTTCCTCTGTGATTGTATTACGCCATGTACGGAACGGCACGAGAAGCTCCCCAGCCTTATCAAATGCCAGATATCCGTGCATCATAGCGGAAAATCCAATCGCACGGATCTTTGTCAGTGTCACACCATACTGTTCTTTTACGTCCTTTTTTAAATCCCGGTAGCAATCCTGCAGACCGCCCCAGATGTCATCCATGGTATAGGTCCAGATTCCGTGATCCAGGCGGTTTTCCCATTCATGACTGCCGGATGCAATCGGTGTATGGTCTGCATCGGTCAGTACCGCCTTGATACGTGTAGAGCCAAATTCAATTCCGAGAAATGTTTTCCCGGACACAATCTCGTCTTTTCTTTCCACTGTTTCTACCTCTCTTTCTGTCATAAACACCTGCCTTTGCATTTTACAAAAGCAGATGTTACCTATCTTTTATCTGTAAAATACCTCTCCAAGCATCAGATCACGCTTGAAATCACGGATTCTAGTATCTTTGTCAATGTATACCGCTTCAATGCCCATGGCTGCTGCCCAGTCACCCATCTGCTCTGCCGTCAGGTCATAGGTAAATGCGGTATGGTGTGCGCCGCCAGCAAGAATCCATGCTTCCGCTCCAGTGTAGATATCCGGTTCCGGAGTCCAGAAGTTGGTTGCGGTCGGAAGTTTTGGCATTGGCTTTTCTGTCTTCTTGCACTCTACATCATTGATGATGAGACGGAAACGGTTGCCCAGATCGATGAGGGATGTCGCGATTCCGTGTCCTTCCTTGGATGTAAATACAAGTCTTGCCGGGTCTTCTCTGTCGCCCATGGAAAGTGGCTGGCACTTGATGCTGATCGGGCCGTCTGCGATGGACGGGCAGATTTCAAGCATGTGTGCTTCAAGAATTCCTTCTTTTCCTTTTACTAAATTGTAGGTGTAATCCTCGAGCATGGATGTTCCCTTTGCATCCTTCATGCCTGCGGTCATCACTTTCATGAGACGTACCATAGCTGCAACTTTCCAGTCACCTTCTGCGCCAAAGCCATAACCTTTTTCCATCAGTCTCTGGATGGCAAGTCCCGGAAGCTGTTTTAATGCACCCAGATCTCCAAAATGGGTAACAATTGCCTGATAATTCTTCTCCTGCAGGAAACGCTCAAATCCAAGTTCAATCTGTGCCTGTACGGCTACATGTTTCTTAAACTCTTCCGGATCTCTTCCCTCGAGTAAAATCTCATATTTGTCGTAGTATTCATCTACAAGTGCGTTTGTATCGGACTGGGATACGGCTGCGACAGACTCTGCGATCTCGTTTACCGGATAAGCGTCTACTTCCCAGCCGAACTTGATCTGTGCTTCTACCTTATCGCCCTCGGTAACTGCTACGTTTCTCATGTTGTCTGCGACACGCATGACACGGATGTGGCTGCTCTCTACGATGCCGACTGCGGTGCGCATCCAGCTTGCGATCTTGTCAACGACTACCGGATCACTCCAGTGTCCGACAACGACCTTACGCTCCATACGCATACGGCTTACGATATGACCATACTCTCTGTCTCCGTGTGCCGACTGGTTTTCATTCATGAAATCCATATCAATGGTATCATATGGAAGTTCCTCATTGAACTGTGTATGTAAATGCATCAGAGGTTTGCGATACTCCTGCAGTCCAAGAATCCAGGACTTTGCAGGGGAGAACGTGTGCATCCAGGTGATTACACCGGCACATGTCTCATCGTTGTTAGCCTCGTTGAATGTCTTGCGGATCAGCTCATTGGTAATGAGTGTCGGTTTCCATACGATTTCATATGGCAAAACGCCTGTCTTGTTTAACTCATCTACAATCTGTTTGGAATGCTGGGCTACCTTTGCCAGACATTCCTCTCCATACAGATCCTGTGATCCTGTGCAAAACCAAAATTTGTAATCCTTATTTAACAGCATACTCGTTCCTCCTTAGAATCAATGCTTTATATCGTTCGTTTTTATACTCTAAGTTTATAACTTGTATGCATGTATTTACAAGTTGTTTTTCATGCAAAAAATCAACAAAATTGTTGTCTTTTTTCGTTTTAATCCGGCATTGTTTTGGTCAGATTGCACAAGCTGTCACCGGTATTCCATGCAGGAATTTCCCTCAATAAGCATTGGCTGGATGAGAACACTCTCCCCTTCCTCTTTTTCTCCGTTCTGAATCATGGAAAGGAGCAGTTCTGCTGCCATGGCGCCAAGCTTTTCCTGCGGATGGTCAATGGTTGTCAGCCGAAGCCCCTGCTTGTTCGCCAGCGAAGAATTATCATAACCGGTCACCGAAACATCTTCCGGAATACGCAGTCCTTCCTCCTGTAATGCACGGATGACAAGCTGTGCCGTCTGATCATTATAACAAACGACCGCATCCATCCGCCCACGAAGCGTTTTTCCTGCCATTTCACGGATTGCTTCATAGGGATGGATTTTACGGTCCTCCGTATGAAACCACACCACTTTATCCGGATCATACAAAATTTCCGCCTCCTGCAGTGCCCGGACATACCCTTTATGGCGGTTCTGTCCCTGCATGTCATCCGCCTTAAATACTCCCACGATATTTTTGTGCCCGTGATCCGTCAGATACTTTGTGATCATATATCCCCCCTGAAAATCATCCAGCAGCACATGCGGTTTGTCTTTCATCTGCGGGAAACATCCCTGGATAAACACGTATGGAATATGCGATTTTTCCAGTTGTTCATACAAATTCATATGCCGGCAGAAAATCTGGCTTTTACTCGGTTCAATGATAACCCCGTCAATATCCTTGCTTAAAATTTCCTGCAGGCATTCCGCTTCCCGTGTCCGGGAATTTTTTGTATTTTTTAGGACAATGCTATACCCTGCACCGGTCAGCACATCATCAATTCCCTGTATCACACGGGGAAAAATATAGTCTGACAGATAGGTTGTTACAACAGCAATATTCTTGGACGGATGTGCGTGCCGCATCATTTCTGAGCAGAATGTACCGCGCCCGTGCTCTGCGTAAATATATCCTTCATTCTGCAAAATCGCCAATGCCTTGCGCACCGTCTGACGGCTGACCTGATACTGTGCGGAAAGCGTATTTTCCGATGGCAGTTTCTGCCCTGGTGCAATCTCCCCGGAGACGATCTGTAAACGCAGCTGTTCGGTCAGTTCCTGATATTTTGGTGTGTTTCCTCCTGTGATACTCTCCATAATGTATATCCCCTCTTAAAAAAGCAGATACAGCCTGTCCGGGCTTCTCTACTAAAGTTGTATCATGTATGTTTACTTGTACGGTCAGTGTAACACAGGTTTTTTCATATGTCACTAAAAGAATTGCACAAAAATACTGCCCTGCATTTTTATAACAAAATTATTGTGTGCTACAGTCCAAGCACTTTTTTCTTTGCGGCCGCAAACTCTTCATCCGTAAGCGCACCTTCCGCATGAAGCTTTGTCAGCTGCGTCAGTTCTCCGGAAGTGGATTTTGCTTCTTCCGGCTGCTCTAAGTCTTCGGTGTCTTTTACATAGGATGCCTGAAATTCCCCATTGATCTCTGCAATCTCTTTCTCCCCACGGATATAGGCATCATACATATCAAACAGATCCATGCCGCTTCCTCCCACGCAGTCGTCCGGCTCCTGCCAGGAACGAATCAGTGCAATCCTTTCTTCCTTTGTCGTGTCTTTGATCAGATATCCACTCATGATAATATTTTCCTCCCTACCGGCGATATAACTCCGGATTCTTCTTTTTCATTCCCAGACCCTTTTTGTCATCTTCTTACCTATCTGTTTTCAGATTACATATCGTATATTCTACCATATTTGTTCTGTTTTTGATATACCCAATGTGCTTTTGCACGATCAGCACTCGCATTTGTTCATTGAAGCACCTGTTGTCAAAAAAAGCCCTGCGGTATACAAAAACCGCAGGACTTTTCTTGCTTAGTTTCTTTTAAAAATCGACATCCGTATCATAGTAGCAGCATTTTAAGAGCTTCTCCATCTCCTCCTGACTTGGCTGTCTTGGATTGGAACCCGTGCATGCGTCAAGAATTGCATTGGCCGCAATCTCCGGAAGTCTCTCTAAGAATACCTCCTCCGGTACAAATCCCTGCTCGGTCGGGAAGCTGTCTGCACCATAGTTTTTAATGCAGTGCGGAATGTTCAGATCATCGTTCATCCTGCGCAGATGTGCGATCAGAAGCTCCACCTTTTCATCCAGTGTGTTTCCGCCAAGTTTCATGAAATCCGCAATCTCACCGTAACGTTTCTTTGCCGTCTCATCCTTTGCATTAAATGCGATAACCTTTGGCAGATACATTGCATTGGCTGCGCCGTGGATGATGTGTGCACCATAATCCGCAAACGCTGCACCTGTCTTATGTGCCATGGAATGTACAATACCAAGAAGTGCATTGGAAAATGCCATACCAGCCAGACACTGTGCGTTGTGCATGGAATCTCTCTTTTCCATATCTCCATTATAAGATGGAATCAGATCACTCTGTATCATCTTGATTGCATGGAGTGCAAGTGGATCGGTAAAATCGCAATTTGCGGTAGAAACATATGCCTCAATTGCATGTGTCATTGCATCCATTCCGGTATGCGCTACCAGTTTCTGTGGCATTGTCTCTGCCAGATCCGGATCTACGATTGCAACATCTGGTGTAATCTCAAAATCTGCGATCGGATATTTGATTCCTTTCTCATAGTCAGTAATAATGGAGAAAGCCGTTACCTCTGTTGCAGTTCCGGAAGTTGATGAAATTGCACAGAAATGTGCCTTGTTGCGCAGCGCCGGAATGCCGAATACCTTGCACATATCCTCAAAAGTAATATCCGGATACTCATACTTGATCCACATTGCTTTTGCCGCATCAATCGGAGAACCACCACCCATGGCTACAATCCAGTCCGGCTCAAACTCCTGCATCACTGCCGCACCTTTCATAACAGTCTCAACAGACGGATCCGGCTCAATGCCCTCGAAAAGTTTTACTTCCATCCCGGCTTCCTTTAAATAATCTTCCGCCTTCTGAAGGAAACCAAACCGTTTCATCGAGCCGCCGCCCACGCAGATGATCGCTTTCTTTCCTTTGAATGTTTTCAGGGCTTCGAGTGATCCCTTTCCATGGTATAAATCTCTCGGTAATGTAAATCTTGCCATATAAAAACCTCCATATACTATGTAAATCATTTCGGCTTTCACGGTTGTTTCCGGTGCTTTCCACAATGAAAATTTCAACGCCCGTCTTCCACTGTTCTGCCTTTATCACTAGACATATTGCACAAAAAATCGACCGTTGTACGCCTGCAACTATGCATTTATTCTACCATTAAAGGGAGGAAATTTCAATTCATATTTTTTACTCTCTGCTTCCATATAATGGGTCATCCTCTCCCACCGGTTCCTCGTCTATATATTTTGCAAACACCTTATAAAAAAAGAATGAACATACATATGCAAGTAAAGCAAATCCCATCAGAAGCAGCAGCACATCCGTAATGATACTGGTATATGCCATATAGCCTGCCGCCAGTACTATCACACTTACAAACAGCGTATATGGGAAAAAATGGGCAACCGCCATGGCGGCTGCATTTTTTATCTGCACACGCAAAGGATTTTCCAGTTTTGCAATCACCGGAAACAGCCATAAGAACACAATAAAAACCAAATAGCCTACGCATACACTCACCACTGTCATAAATACGGACATGAAAGCAGGTCCCACATTGCGCCAGAAAAACAAATCAATAAAAAGCAGGCACACAAAAAGTAAGCCTATCATTCCCGCCACAAAAGACTGTTTAAAATTCTGCTTAAACGATCGGAAAAAAGTCTGTATAACATACCCATCTCCATAGCGTACCGATCGCAATGAAACTGCATACAATGCTGTAATTGCTGGTCCGATCGTCACAACCGGAATACAGCACAGCAGAAAAATCAGATTCAGTAAAATCAAATCTGCCATCTTATTTAAAAAAGCAATCACCGGATTTTCTTTTGGCATACGCTGCCTCCTTTACCATGTATAAATGTCTGTTCGTTATAATACTACAAAAGCAGTCCGTATCGCGCAAGCGATTTTTATACGAACTGCTTTCTTATATTTTGTTGAGGATTGAAAAAGATGAATTTTATAATTTGTTACTTATTTGATACCGCTGATTGCAATGGACTCAATGATCATTCTCTGGAAAATAAAGAACAATGCCATTGTCGGAATCATTGCAATTACGGATGCTGCCATGATCAAAGCATAATCACTCTGAATTGCATAATAGGAATTGAAGGAACGGATAACCACCTGCAATGTCCAGTTCTTTTCACTTCTCAAGAAAATAGTAGGTGCAAGATAATCATTCCAGATTCCCATAAACCACAACATCAGCTGCGTTGCCAGAGCCCCCTTCATCAATGGCATAAAAATCTGAAGAAACGTACGGAAATATCCACATCCATCCAATTTTGCTGCTTCCATCAGATCATCCGGAATTCCGATCAGGTTCTGTCGAAGGAAAAAGATAATACTGACATTTCCAAAGCATCCCGGAATAATAAGTGGAAGCAGAGTATTGGTCCAGCCCAGTTTGGTAAACATGACATACTGTGGAATCATGACAACCGCAAACGGAATCATAATGGTTGCCAGCAATGCCAGAAACAATGCATTTTTGCCACGAAATCTCATTTTTGCAAATCCGAATGCGGCGAGGGAGGAGGTAAATCCGCCAATAATCAATACCGGAATTGCAACCTTCAGAGAATTAAATATACCGTTTATGAACTGTCCCTTTTTTAATACTTCAGAATATTTTCCTATCAGAATCGGATCCGGAAGAATTGTTAATGTACCGGACAAAATCTGATTTTTTGTCATGAATGATGTCGCAATCATGTAAATTAACGGGAAAACCATTACAACTGCACCAAGAAGAAGTAATACAAAGATAATCCAGTTAAAAATTTTCTCTTTTTTTGATACAAGCCGGGAGCTTGCCAAATCTTTTTTTGAACTCATATGACTCCCTCCTAGTCCATGGTCTTCACCCATCTATCCTGACCCGCGAAATTAAGAGCCGTGATAATGAAGATGATGATTGCAAGAATAACTGCCAGTGCACATCCGTAGCCTAACTGTCCGTTTGAAAATGCTTTATCATACAAATAATAAACAACGGTTGCTGCACTATAGTTTGTTCCACCTTTATTCGTCATAACCTGTACTTCCACGAACACCTGGAAACCGCCAATCAGGCTGGTAATTAAAATATAGAACGTAACCGGCGAGACCAGTGGAACGGTAATATGACGAAATTTCTGCCATCCATTTGCTCCATCAATGGAAGCAGCTTCATAGTAGTTACGCGGAATGTTTTGCAATCCGGCAAGATAAAGAATAATAGAAGTTCCCAATCCTTTCCATACCATGAAGATGATTAAAGCTACTTTTACCCAGAACTCATCTCCCAGCCAGTTTGGACCATGATGTCCGGTCAAAAGTTTGATGATTGAATTAAATAATCCATAATCGTAATTATAAACCCATGCCCACAAAATAGACACGGCAACCAGTGAAGATACTACTGGTACATAATACATTGTCCGAAGCAGCCGGATTCCCGGAATCTTACGGTTCATTCCCATTGCCAGAAGCAGTCCAAGGATCATTCCGATTGGAATACCGATCAGATAAATAATGGTTGTAAGCAGAGATTTCCAGAATTTTTCATCATGAAAAATATTGATGTAATTCTGCAATCCACAGAAATTATCCACCAGAGAGTTCATTCCCGTCCACTTGCTCATACTTGCAAACACTGCAAAGCAGATCGGATAAGCCATAAAAAGTAAAAATCCAAGGAAAGGCAGGGCGATGAACAGCCACGCAGTTCTTTCTTCTTTCTTCGCCATTGCCGACATCTTATGTTTCGGTTGTTTTGTTTTTCCGCTCATATGCCCACTCTTTTCCTACGGACTGCCCCATGACAGGGGCAATCCGTTTTAATCTTAATTATTAGTTGCTGCATTCTGTAATTCGATCGCGTTGTCCAGTGCTTCCTGCATCTTTGGCGCTACCTGTTTACAATAATCATCTACGGAAACTTCTCCGGTCAGAACATTCGGCATTCCTTCCAGGAAAGTATCCCACCATTCACTGTTGTAAGTGTAGGTTGTTTCCGTAAAGATTCCTTTATATTTGTCACTTCCCTCAATATATCCGAAAATAACATCTACATTGCTTGCATATGGAATTGTTCCATCATTTACTTTGTCTTTAAATGTTGTCTGTGCATAATCCATAATGTTTGGAATCTGTAAAGACTTACCGGATGTCTCGCCGCAAAGTTCTTTCTGTCCGTCCAGATCTGTTGATAAGGACTGTATTAACTCTGCACATAATTCCGGGTTCTTTGCCTGTGAAGAAACTGCGAAACCAACGGTTCCGAGCCATGCTGTGGACTTTCCGTCTCCGTTTGGTCCTACCGGCCATCCACATAAATCCCAATTGTATGGGAATGTTGCATCATCCATAAATGCTGCTACATCCCATGTACCGCATGCATAAAAAGCAACCTGTCCGTCCAGCCATCTCTGGTATCCGCCAAGCGCAGTATCCTGTTCTACCGTTGGCGTTACTTTATACTTTAATGTCAGATCCGTATAATACTGGAAAGCATCCTTAAAATTCTGATTTTCATCAATGACTACCTTTGTCTGATCATCATTTAAGAACTGACCGCCATTGCCGTATACATAAGGAGTAAAACCAAATGCATTTGCATTTGCAACACCCCACTGATCAATTTCGCCATCACCGTCTTTATCCTTTGTCAGTTTCTGGCACACATCTGCAAATTCTTCCCATGTGTATGGATTTTCCGGATCCGGATACTCCAGTCCTGCTTCATCAAAAAGATCTTTGTTGTAGGCAAATGCAAAGCAGGATAAATCTTTTGGCAGGCAGTATAACGATCCTGAACCAATATTAGATCCATCATACATATATGCGCTCTTGATCGCCGGCCACAGATTGTCAACCGCAGTAGCATCTACGAGATCATCCAACGGCTGTACATATCCGTTATCTACATAACTTCTGACTGCTTCCGGTCCCACATAGAAAATGTCCGGAAGTTCTCCCGCTGTCATGGCAGCTGTCATCTTTGTTGCGTATTCATCCTGTGTTGTCACTTCAAAGTTTACTGTAGAAATCTCATCTGCATGCTCTTTTGTAAATTTATCAATCAGTTTCTGATAAACAGCTTTTTCGTGATCCTGTGCATAAATAAGAATATTGATCTCATTATCACCGGTTCCTTTCATCTCTGCAACGGAGCTTGCCGAGCTTTCTGTGTCTGATCCCCCATCGCTCTTTTCAACGCCGCATCCTGCCACCATCGTTGCGAGCATTGCTGTACAAAGCAATGTTGATATGATTTTTTTCTTCATAGTTTCCTCTCCTTTTTACCACTTTGATCATAATGAAATAAAATATAAGCTCCCCTGTTCATTATTCTGACCATCTGATTCCGACGCGCCTTTGAAAATCATTCGGCAGATTAACTAATATTTTGAAATTTATCAGGTCTTATTGGTTACATTATATAATTGTCCAATAGGTATGTCAACATGTTTTTTAGATTTTTCTAAAATATTTTATTTAATTGTTGTTATTTAGCGTTTTTTAAATTATTTTCGTTTTTATTCCTTTTCTTTCACTCATGCGTTGACGCATTCCGGAAATGATACTATAATTTATAAAACAGAAATGAAACAAATCAAAAGGGGGTAATTTATGCTTCACATCACTTCACTGGATGATGGACTGGACATTTTTAAAGCACTTGGCTCCGATGTTCGGATTGAAATTATAAAACTGTTGATTGAAAACAAAGAAATGAACATGAACGAACTGGCAGCAAAACTAAACATTACGAACGGTGCTCTGACGGGACATATAAAAAAACTGGAGGCATGCGGAATTGTCAATACCTCCAATGATTCCAGCGGGCACGGAAACCAGAAAATCTGTACTCTGCATCTGGATAAAATTCTCATTGATCTGGACGCACCGGAAGAAGCGCAGAATGTTTACAATGCAGAACTTCAGGTCGGACATTACTGCAATTATGAAGTCTATCCGACCTGCGGGCTGGCTACCGCTTCCCATCTGATCGGTGAAGTGGATGATACGCGCTACTTTGCACATCCTGATCGCTACAATGCAGATATTCTCTGGTTTTCCAAAGGATTTGTGGAATATGAAATTCCAAACTTTATTCCAGGTTCCCAGAAAATCACGCAGATTTTAATCTCTGCCGAGCTCAGTTCCGAAGCCCCGGGAATCAATAACGTCTGGCCATCCGATATCAGTTTTTATTTAAATGATGTCTGCATCGGCACCTGGACATCCCCGGGAGATTTCGGAGATGTCCGCGGTATTTTCACTCCGGACTGGTGGTTTCCGAACTGGAACCAGTATGGATTGTTAAAAATGCTTGTGATCAATAAAAAGGGAACTTTCATTGACGGATTACAGATTTCAGATGTCACCATCCGGGACTTTAATCTGGACTATCGCAGCAGCATGAAGCTGCGCATGGCAGTCAATGACAATGCAGAGCACGTTGGAGGACTCACGATTTTCGGTAAATCTTTCGGTAATTATGGACAGGATATTAAAGTCAGCATTAATTACGCACCAATTGAAGAATAATTTTATTAAAAAAGGCTTTTGCATGTTATTTCTCCATGCAAAAGCCTTTTTAACCGGCATCTATTATACCAGATTTCCGATTCTTTTCGCCCAGAACGCAACACCATCACTGCGCAGTCCGCACAACAGAATTGTTTCACACTTCCGCTGTGCATCCCAGCCACAATAAACCCGCACCTTCTCCGTATAAGGTCCATATGCAATCATGCCCCTGTGATCTGCAGTATACTCCCATTTTCCCTGAACAGAACAGTTCTCATAATATCCATCCGGTGCAAGTTTCATTGGCACAGAACAGGTAATTCCCTGTGGCAGTGCCGGCGCAAGCGTAATCCGCTCATAAAAACCGCATATCTGTTCTTTCGTTACCGGCTTTATCCCGTCTCCTGTATCTGTCTTCGCAAGGGGCTGTGCTGCCACAAACGGCCACCCATCCTCACTCCAGAAAATTTCACGTATCTGCATCTCAGACGGTTCTTCCTGTTGTGTAAAGTTTTTCCTGCGGATATGACATACAAGATACCACCGTCCGTTTACATCATGTAACACTGAATTATGTCCGGGACCCATATATGCCTGCCCTTCATTCCATTGATATCCACACATGGCGAGTAATCCTGTGCTGTTATCCCCATCCTCATCCGCAATCAGATCCTTTCCGTGGAAATCAATAAATGGTCCGCAGATACTCCGGCTTCTTCCCACCCGGATATTGTAATCGGATTTTAAAGATCCGTAGGAAACAAACAGATAATAATAATTATTCTGCGCATTGTATACCATATACGGGCCTTCCATACTGCCGCTCTGCCACTTCGGGCGTCGTGCAATGCATACCCCGATTCCTTCTTCTTCGGCAAAACCTGTAGTCCTGTTCAGTTTTAATACATGGCAGCCACCCCAGAAAGAGCCATAAAGCATATACTGCTCCCCTGTTTTTGCATCCTCGATAATATTTGCATCAATTGCATTGGTAACACTCTGCGGAAATTTTTCTGTTGTTTTAAGCACACACCCTTTGGGTTCGAACGGACCTTCCGGGCAGTCTGCCACTGCCAGAAAGATACAGGACTGGCGCACACCCCAGCTGGAATTGGAGCAGTACAGACGATATTCTTTTCCCACCTTTACGATATCCGGTGCCCAGATATCTTCACTGCCGGTCCATTCCACCGACTCCTGCGGCGGACGTTCCACAACTTTTCCGATTTCCTGCCAGTGCACCAGATCTTTTGATTTCTGGCATATAGCACCTGTACTGTATGTATAATAATTTCCACTAACCTCATCATAAAATATTGCCGGATCGTGTATCATGCGTCTCTCCTTCTTGTTCCCATTTTTCATAGGGACAGTTCTGTCCTTTTACCGCAGCACGAAGCTGCACATAGCATCCGCAGGCACGGCACATATGCTCCCCATACCATGTGCATTTCCCACAACATGCCAGACGCCTTGCATACGTCACATCTTCTGCCTGTTCTTCCGGCGTAAGCTGTGCAAGGTACCGCAAAAGATATTCCTCCAGACCGCCCCCGTATTGTTTTGCCAGTTCGCATTTTCTGCAATACCGTTCTGATTCTTCCATATGATCCTGTCCATTTTGCATTATTGCAGGCGCAGTTCCACCACACTGCATGGCGGAAGCATGATTTTTATCCCATCTGCACACTTTTTATATGCAGTAAACACTTCTTCTTTTACAAGTTCCGGCGCATCAAACGTATTATGTGCGTGCATCTCTGCCGAGACAACCTTTGCTTCCTTCACAGAATATACGTGTTCATCTCCGGCGATCACAATCTCTATTTCTTTTTCTTCATCCGCAGAAAGATTGTTTAATGTAACCGTAATGATATGCTCCGCATCCTCAGATACGGATTCCGTCACCTCCGGAACTTTCCATTCTCCTATACCGGTTTCGCCCACTCCTGTCAGTGTACTGTTCAAAAGCGTTGCACCCTGATGATGCCGGTACATATGGAATACATGATACGTCGGTGTCTTAATCATCTTTGGTCCTTCTGTGAGAATGACAGACTGCAATACATTTACCATCTGTGCAAGATTTGCCATCTTCACGCGATCACAGTGCTTATTAAAGATATTCAGGGTGATCCCTGCAACCAACGCATCCCTTATCGTGTTCTGCTGATATAAAAAGCCCGGATTGGTTCCCGGTTCAACTGTAAACCAACAGCCCCACTCATCCACGATCATTCCGATTTTTTTATCCGGATCGTACTGATCCATAATCTTTCCGTGGCGTTCCACAAGAGTTTCCATATAAAGTGCTTTTTTTAATGTCTTATACCACACTTCTTCATCAAAATCCGTTGCACTTCCCTTGATTTCCCAGCCTTCCGGATGCACATAATAATGCAGGGAAAGCCCATCCATAAATCCATGAAATTCAGGAACGGTGTGATCATGGGTTGTCTCTAATACCTTCCTTGTCCAGTCATAATCATCCACATTTGCTCCGCCACAGATCTTTTGGATCGGTTTCTGCGGATCATAATTGCGCACATAGGTCTGATATCTGCGGTACTCATCTGCATAATACTGCGGTCTCATATTTCCCCCACATCCCCAGTTTTCATTTCCAACACCAAAATAATCAATGGTCCACGGCTCCTCATGTCCATTTTTTTTGCGCAGATCTGCCATCGGGGACACCCCGTTAAATGTCATATATTCAACCCATTCCGACATCTCCTGCACGGTTCCGCTTCCAAGATTTCCGTTAATGTAGGTTTTACATCCAAGCTGACGGCAAAGTTCAAAGAACTCATGCGTTCCGAAACTGTTGTCCTCTACCACACCACCCCAATGGGTATTAATCATTTTCTTCCGGTTCTCTTTCGGTCCGATTCCGTCTTTCCAGTGATACTCGTCCGCAAAACATCCCCCCGGCCAGCGCAATACCGGAATCTTAATCTCTTTGAGTGCTTCCACCACATCTGTACGCATCCCATTAACATTCGGGATTTCAGAGTTTTCACCCACATAGAGTCCTTCATAGATGCATCTGCCCAGATGTTCCGAGAAATGCCCATAGATCTCCGGTGCAATGGTACCTTCTTTTTTATTTTTGTTGATCATTAACTTTGCCATATTTCTTTACTCCTTTTTGATATATTGTACGCCCCAGAGAGTTTCCTCGTTGTCTCCTGCAGCCGAAAAACAAAACACCGGATTTTCCGCTTCATCGGTCATTTCCATTAATACCCCTTTATAAACGACACCGTCCAGTGTAATGGTAATGTAATCTGTGCCTTCCTTTACCTCATATGTACCGCTTTTTTCTCCACCGGTTACTTTTCCATCCGCAAACGTATATGCCTCCGCTTCGCGAATCTTACTGCTGATATCTGTTCCATGGTTTACTACATAAAATGTACCGGATACATCCGATTTTTTGTACCCCTTTTCCGAGAGAGTTTCTCCCATTGTGGCAAATGGTGCTGCAACAAACCACCCATCCTCATTTGTGTACATCTGATGTACACGCGGTTCATGATACTCTGTGCCATCGTCAAACCGCTGATGATATGTAATGTAATATTTCCCGTCATCATCCTGAAATGTGGACTGACCGCCCGGTGCCATATAGGTATAATTTAAACTCGGGAATGTATAATTCCCCATCATTTTTAAACCATAATTGAAATGATCGTCCTGATCTTCCAGTGTATTTCCTGCTACATCCACATATGGTCCCGTTGGCTTTTCACTGCGAAACTGCCGAATCTGATACCCACCATCACTCTGCAGATCTCCATAAGAAACAAACAGATAATAATAGCCGTTTTCTGCGTCATACTGGATATATGGACCCTCAGCAGAGTGATGTCCACCACCAATCAGCCGATATCCATAATACGGATCGGCATCCTTGTCATCCACCGGATAAATCGGGTATCCAGTGGCGGGATCAATCTCCAGCAGAAAGATACCACCTGACCATGAGCCATAATTCATCCACATCCGCCCGTCTGCATCGGTAAAAATCGCCGGATCAATACAGTTTGGCCACTCCTTATTGTTGTATCCACCATATTCCAGATATCTGGAAATATCTGCATTTTTCCCGAGTACATCGTACAAATTCGTTTCGCTGATATTGCTTTTTCCATATCCGGAATATAAAATCGTATCCACATAAGTATACGGTCCCTCTATATTGTCTGCAGTTGCAAAACAGAGAGTCGATTTCACATAAGAAGATGTCGTACAGAAATACATGACATATTTCTTCATTGTCTCATTGTAAATTACATTTGACGCCCAGACAGAATACCCATTATCTGTGTTCTTTCCGACAAAATCAAAGGCAGCATACGGCTCTGTCAGCAAATTGTCAAACAGTGTATTTGCTGCATCAACACCATTTGCAAAATAATTCCATTTACGCAGGTCCTGACACTTTGCCCCTACCATATGACTGCCGAACATATAATATGTATCGCCTTCTCTGAGGATCTGCGGATCGTGACAGGATGCTGCAACCGTAAATCCGCCTTTTTTTATCTCATCTGCTGCGGCCTCCTTCCCAACGGAAGAACCGCCGGAGGCGCAACCGGATGCAAGGCATGCCAGAAGCCCTGCAACGGTCAACACACGAACCATTTTTTTCTTAATCATACGCAAACACCGGCTTTCCGTTTTCATCCCATTGAACCTGCATCAGATGTGCATGACGGTTTGGATTATAGAGAGGATTTCCCTCTATCTCTGTTTCTGTGCGTGCATGGTATACCATGATATCATTTCCATCTTCATCTTTGGTAAAACAATTATGTCCCGGCCCGTAAATTCCTTTTTCATAACTGCTTTGTAATACCGGATGACGCTCCTTTCTCCAATTTAACGGATCCAGCAGATCCGTTCCGCTGGTTGCAGTAAGCATACCGACACAATAGGCAACCCCTGTGTCACTCGCCGAATATGTCAGGTACAGTTTATCCCCGTGATGAATCACTGCCGGTCCCTCATTTACCCAGAATCCCACACGTTCCCAATCATAATCCGGTGTTGTAAGAAGCACCTGCACCGTTGCCAGCTTGCACGGAGACTCCATTTTTGCAATATAAAGATTGGAAATCTGCTTGCCTACTCCAACCTTTTCTGCCCACACGTAGTAATAATCTCCGGCATCCTCAAATACGGTTGCGTCCAGAGAGAATGCTTCAAACGAGAATTCATCCCCATCTGCACGCTGCATTTTGCCTTTTTCCACCCATGCATCTGCCAATGGGTCCTGCCCCTGACATTCCAGCACATATGGACGGATTTTCCAGATATCCTCTTCTTCACCACCGGCAAAATAGATGTACCATTTTCCTTCCAGATAGTGCAGTTCCGGTGCCCAGATATGCTTGCTCATCGGACCACTCTCATGCTTTTTCCAAATGACCACTTCCTCTGCCTGTGGAAGATCTGCCAATTTTTTTGCCCGGCGCAGTACAATGCTGTCATATGCCGGAACCGATGCCGTAAAATAATACCAGCCATCCTTTTCATACACATACGGATCTGCTCTCTGCAGAATCCAAGGTTCATTAAATTTCAGTCTCTTATCCATATGTTTTCTCCACTATATTTTATAATTTTATAAATTATTTTATTTATATTTAAAATTATATAGAGGATGAACATAAAATGCAACTATTTTAGATTTCTTTAAACAATTTTAGTTATGTTGAACAATATTGTGCATTTGTTTTTGTGGAAAAACCTGTATTTGACATTTCTCACTTTATGTAATATTATTTATTAGGCTTCTAATAATTGAAAGAATCACTTCATTATCTTCTGATGTCCGACCATTTCCTGTTTCAGAAGAAAATGGGCGTGTGATATAAAAAACGGGAGGCTTTTGCCTCCCGTCTGTGTTTTTCTATAAAACAGCCTGCAAAACCAGCGATATAATCACAATCACCGCACATACCACACCGCTTATCCGCATCTTTCTGCTGACATCTTTTTTCTCACTTATCCGTTTGAGCCATCCCGTTGTATACAGTATGTTTGCAATAAGCGTGCCAAGCGTCCACGCATACAGATCCCGCTTCACACTTTCCCAAAACGGAGACACTGCCAGTCCACCTGCGTCCATGACCATTGCAATCAGTATTGTGATCACACCGGTAATTCCTATGATCCGTACCCGTTTTAAGAGCCTTGCGTTGTTTGTCTCTGTATAATCCGTTACTTTGATTACGGTTTCCTTTAATTCCTCATTCATCTGCTCGCTTTTCCTTTCTCCATCAATGATTTCCCGGATATCAACTTCATAAAAATCTGCAAGTTCCAACAGCATGCTGATATCGGGCATATTGCTTCCCGTCTCCCAGCGTGACACCGTGCGGCTTGTGATCTGAAATTTTTCCGCAAGCTGCTCCTGCGTCAGCTTCTTTTCATTGCGCAGTTGTTTTAAAAAATAACCTGTCTTTTTCTGATCCATAATGAAATCTCCTCTTGCTTTCCATCCATGTAAATCTGCTCCTCCTTTCGCAGATTACAATACCTGTTTTTTCCGGCAAAAACCACGACATAAAGCGAGAACTGCCGTATTTTCTGCACCGGACATGAAATGTCTGCCCGGAATGGTTTCCCATATCCACCTTCCCTCACTGACAACGGATTCTGGCTGACTTTTTTAATTCCTTTTAACACCTGTATCTGAGCTGAATGGTCAAGTTTTTTCATATCCTTTTCCGCTTCCTCTAAAAACTCAATACTCCATATCATTCGATATCTGCATCCTCCGCTTCCAAAAGTTCTGCTTCACCGATGCCCAAATGTTTCATCACTGAATCATATGAAACAGTCTCTTTATTCCCGTTATCATCCAAACGTTTATTTGCTTCCAACAAAAGAAAATAATCTTCCTCAATCTCCGTTAATCTTGTATACTCTTCGGGTGACAGAATAATTGCAGAAGGCTGGTTATTTTTTAAAACAATCAGTTCTTTTTCGGAACGAAGTCTATCAAATATCTTTGCAGCCTGCCCTTTGTTAAATTGTGAAATTGGAACAAGACTCTGTAAAAAATCAGATGCAATTGCCATAACAGACACCTCCATTGTTTAATTTCACTTATATTATATGCAGGAACAAGCCAAGAATCAATATAAAAATTGTATTATTTTCTTTATAATTTTCATTATTATTTATTGTTCTTATTTCATGTTCACAGGACAATACACGGTATATGTATATGTATACGTTCCATCCTCATTTTTCACAGTAGAATCTCCATTGGGCGGTTCACTTTTTCTTGCCCTGTGACACAAATTTGCATATACTTATTTTATCAAATAACATCAGGAGAAACCCATGATCTATTTAAAAAATCCCCTGTGCCTTGGCATGGAAGAATCAGAATATAAAGAAATGCTCGCTCTGGGCGGTATGCGCCAGAAACATTTTGAAAAAAATGAAGTGATTTTGTCTGCCGGATGCACCACGCACGAGATCGGGCTGGTGCTGTCCGGAAGCGTTAATATTGAAAATCTCGACCTGTGGGGCAGCAAAAGCATTTTGAGCAACATCGGTGCCGGACAGGTTTTCGGGGAAACTTATGCATTTTCCCGCGAAACACTGATGGTCGATGCGGTTGCTGCCCAGCAGACCGATATTCTATTCTGGAATCTGGATATTCTTGTCCACACGCCGCATCCCGCAAGCACCTGGCAGCCAAAATTTATCCGGAATCTGCTACAGATCTCCCTGCGCAAAAATCTCGCGCTCTCCCAGCGGATTTTCTGTACAACCCCGAAAACGATCCGCGGGCGGCTGCTTGTCTATCTGTCAAACCAGGCGGCAAAAGCCGGCAGCAATTATTTTAAGATTCCGTTTGACCGGCAGGGGCTGGCGGACTATCTGAATGTCGACCGCAGTGCGCTTTCCAAAGAGCTTGGCAAAATGCGGGACGAAGGAATTCTGACCACCCGGAAAAATGCGTTTACCCTATACGGATTGTCTCATGAGCCGCTCCTTTATGTTTCATTTCCAAAGGCCTTTCACTAATAATACAAACGAAAAATCGGAAAGGTTACAAAAAAAGGAACCCTGTCCGGATATCTTTCCGGACAGGATTCCTTTTTATTATGTTCTCCTACTCTGCCAGCTTAAACCTGCCAACCAGATTCTTCAGTCCTTCCGACTGTGCGGAAAGCTCCTGGCTTGTCGCAGAAGTTTCTTCTGCAGCTGCGGAGTTGCTCTGTACGACACTGGAAATCTGCTCGATTCCCTGCTCGATCTGCTTTAACATATTTGCCTGCTCGGTAGAACTCTCGCTGGCGCCCTTTACCGCATTCGCAAAATCATTCATGGATTCAAGAATCTTATTTAATGCAGCAACCGTCTTTTCTGTAATCTGGTTTCCGTTTTCAATTTCCTGCAGAGATTTTTCAATCAGATCGCGAGTATTGACTGCCGCCTGTGCACTGTCACCCGCCAGTTTTCCGATCTGATCTGCCACAACCGCAAAACCTTTTCCGGCTTCCCCGGCACGTGCTGCCTCAATGGAAGCATTCAGGGACAACAGGTTGGTCTGACTTGCAATCTCCTCGATGGAACCGATGATGTTTTGGATTTCCTGTGAGGTACTGCTGATCCGCTCCATGGCATTGGTCAATGCCTGTAATTCTTCTCTGCTTTGATCTGCCTGTTCTACGGCAGTGCGTACCATCTGGTAAGCCCCGGAAGCGCTCTCTGCGCTGGATTCTGCAATTCCGCTGACACTCTCTACCGTTGCTGTCAGTTCTTCTACTGCACCTGCCTGATCGGTGGCACCTTCTGCCAAAGCCTGTGCCCCGCCTGCCAGCTGCCCGGAACCGGATGCAACCTGCTCGGATGCTTCATTAATCTGTGTCAGGGTATCACTCAGTTCATGTTTTAATTTGCTTATGGACTCATACTGCTGTCTGAAATTTCCAATATAAATCTGTGCATTATTACTGGATACATTGAAATTTCCTTCTGCCATTTCTCCCAGAAGATAACTGGTATCCTGCACAATCACCTCCAGAGTTTTGCATGCCTGCTGGAAATTACCGGCAAGTTTTCCGAGTTCGTCTGGAGATTCATAATTTATTTCCACATCAAGCTGTCCTGCTTTCAGTTTCTCAGCTGCACCTTCCAGTTCCTGAATTGGCTTTAGCATAATTCCGGTAATGGTGGTCCGGATGACAGTGGAGAAAGCCACTGCTCCTGTTCCTATGAGAATCATCAGAATAATGCTCACAATTCCCGTTACCCTGGCAGATGTATACTGACTCTTTGCCTCTGCGGATGCCACTTTTCCGATATCAACCAATATATCCTGAAGTTTCTCTGTTGCATCATTATAATCGGAATTAAACAGTGCCAGAGCTTCGTCATTTTTATTCTGCTGCGCCAGTTCCATGAGCGCTACCCGCTGTTTTTTCAGTTCTTCTATCGCATCTTTTAATTCCGCAACTTTCTTTTTATCATTATAAGACTTCTCCAGTGTGGTAACATTTTTTCCAACCTGATCTGCATACTTCTGTGCCGAATTAAGATAACTCTGTGTGGAACCTGTATCATCGGTTGTCATCGACCACAAAATATATTTTCCCACAAGCTGTATATCTTTACGGATTTCCATCTGCAATGTGCTGTTTGCATATGCTTCCTTGTAAAACTTATAAGTATCCACATTCATCATTACAATGGAAACAAGCGAAACAACCATAGCAACAGCAAACGTTACAATGACTGTAGTAAATGCATACTTCAACTTCATTCCTACCTTCAGTTTTCGGTAAAACTCTTCCATTTTTTTTCGTCCTTCCATTTTCTCTGTTCCTTTCTTTATTCCGCTTTAAAATACTATTTTTATCATACGCCTTTTTCCCTCCCACTGCAATGTTTCTGTCGAAAATGATTGCGTAAATTTACCTTCGGAAATAATGGTGTAGAGTCCACCCACGATGTTCT
>ERZ810487.63-NODE-63-length-59087-cov-26.5844_pt1 | contig 59087 bp, 52 predicted proteins | sample MGYA00520492_ERZ810487 | MGnify/ENA primary metagenome ERZ810487 (study PRJEB31588, sample SAMN03399917) | human gut metagenome | study: EMG produced TPA metagenomics assembly of the PRJNA231909 data set (A prospective, longitudinal analysis of the... | reverse complement strand
TTTGTCTTTGCCTTAGCATTCTTCTTTGTAGAAGTCTTGTAAGTTACCTTAACCGGAAATACGCATGGTATTTTCCGCGGAACTGTTGGAAATACCGGATTTATAAACAGAGTTTGGGGCAAAATCACTTCTACAAGTAACACGCAAGCAACATACAAGAAGCGATTAAATCTGATTTATGGCTTCGACCAGCGCAGGTACATCCAGATGCGTGTAAATCCGTTCCGTCAGGGACATAGCGCCGGAATGACCGACAATTTTTTTGATGGTAGTCTGATCGACATGTGCTTCGGCGAGCAGGGAAATCGTGGTGTGCCGGCAGCAGTGAGGTGTATGATCGATGTGCAGACGAAACATCAGAGGCTGGAAAACACTGTGGTAATACATATAATAGGTAAAATGCTGGCTGTCCAGAGTATGGATGAGATATTCACAATCGGAACAGTCATGAAGCCAGCGCTGGTAAAAGGGGAGTACTTTGTCAGCAATCGGAACTTTTCGAATGCCGTTTTCGGTTTTGCTGTCAATGACATCAAAATATTGTTCGGACAGATGAACATTTTCTTTTTTCAGATCCAAAAGCTCTGAGACACGGACACCATTGTATATCAGCATGAGGACTGTCTGGCAATAGGGATCGTTTTTGTGTTTCCACAGGAGAGCAATCTCAGAAGTGGAAAAACAGCTTCGTATGTTTTTATTAGGATTCCGGTCTTTGTATTTCGAAATATTTACATAGGCAGAATAATCTTTTGAGACAATTTCGTGCTTCATGGCATAAGAATATAGCTGGTTAAAAAGAACACGAATTTTTTTCAGGGTAGGATAGTTCTTGCCGCAGTGATCTATCACCTGCTGTAAATCATTGAGTCTCAAATTGTGAAATGGCATATCAGCAATGTTTTCACAAGTGGCAAATGCCGCCCGATAGCCTTTGATGTTGGAGTGGGAGATGGTAGGAAACTTTTCTTCGGACCATCGGAGATAAATTTCCCGGAAGGTTAATTTCAGCGTTTCCCCATCGATGGGATAATTATTGTAACGTGCCAGAATCTGCAGAGCTTCTGACCGGGTAGGAGCGTACCCAAGAATCTGGTAGTGCTGGATGCGCTTTCCCGTGATGTCATTGATGTGCCAGCCCGTAGTGATGCGTGCTGCATAGGGTCTTCTTCTGTTGCCGGAGAGTTTTACGACTCCGCCGTATCCGTTTGGTAATCTCATTTTTCTTCCTTTCGTGTGTAAAAATTTATATTATCGTGTCAATCATACACATTTATTTGTAAAATTTTTAAGTAACACACAAGTAACAAAAAAGTGTTTTTACCTATATAAAAAGAAAAATAAAATCGACATGCCGGAATGATTGAAAAAAAACGAAATTTGGGGTATGATTATAGGCAATGAAACGTTAAGGAGAAAATAATCTTGAATACGAATGGAAACAAAAACACGTTAAAAGCAAATAAGATATTGATTCCCGTTATCTTGTTGATTGGATTGATTCCAATCATTGTGCATTCTTTTGTTTATGACACAAATCTGGCACAGTTTGACTGGTATCCGGAGAGCGCCGCAAAACAGACGGACTTCTTTTTTGCATGGAAGATGATTGCGATCATCCTTGTGGGAGTTGTAATGCTCGCAATTTTACTGATCCGGTATTTGAATAAAAAGGAGTTTGCATTTGAAAATTCCTTTTATTTTCTGATGGTGTATGCATTGTTTGTTGCAATGTCTGCCCTGTTTTCCAGTCACAAATACTGGGTGGCACATGGTACATATGAACTTTTTGAGCCTGTATGGGTTGTATTTGTCTATATGATACTGTGTTATTATGTCTATAATTATGTACAGGAAGAAAAACAGATAGAGGTAATCCTGCGCTGGTCCGGCATTGGAATCGCAATGGTTACTCTGATTGGATTTTTCCAGGTCTTTGGATTGGATTATTTTAAGACATCTCTGGGTAAACATCTGATGACGGACACAAGCTGGTGGAACCAGTTAGATAAGATTTCCTTTAATTTCGCAGATAAGACTGCGTATACGACACTTTACAATCCTAACTTTTTGTCATTTTATTTTGGCATGCTGATACCATTGCTGGTCTGCCTGTTTATTGGGGCGAAAAAGATGTGGCATCGTCTTGTAATCGCAGTCGCAGAAATTTGTTGCATTGTAGCACTGGTTGGAAGCAGAAGTTCTTCCGGATTTATTGCACTGGCAATTGGAGCGGTGATTCTCGCATTGGTTTTGCTCAGCCGGAAGAAAAAATTATTTGCAGCCGGGATTGTTGTAGTTGTCATTGGAGTGATTGCAGCAGGAGTGCTGGCAAATACGACAGGCATCGGTCAAACTCTTAAAAAGACGGTTGTTGGAACCTATCATATGAAAGATCAGTTCTCTTTAAACGATATCAAAACGAACACAGATGATGTGGAACTTGATATCTGGAATAATCCTCTGTATGTGTCCTATGATCTGGGGAGCGACGGTGTAATCACCGTGGTATGCAAAGATGCAGATGGTCAGGAGATTCAGACAACAGAAGTAGATCAGGAAAATCATATTTTGGCCCTCAATGATGAACGGTTTGCAAATGTACAGATTCAGCCGATCATGTTTACCGATAATACAGCAGGAATAAAGATGATCATAGATGGTGTCGAATGGGATTTCTCAAAAAATGATACGGACGGATATGAATATCTCAATCCAGCAGGAAAATTAGTGAAGTTTGAGAATCCGAAGGTTTCAAACGTATTTTTGGATGATGCAATGAGCAATCGAGGACATATCTGGAATAAAACAATTCCGCTTCTTGGAAAGCATGCTTTTATGGGGAGTGGGGCAAATACCTATATGTTTGAAGTGCCACAGGAAGATTATATCAGCCAGAACTATGTTTACGGTGCAAACAGCTATGACGTAAAAGCTCATTGCTGGTATTTGCAGCAGTGGGTGGAAACCGGACTGATCGGTACCCTGGCACTTCTGGTATTTCTGTTCTGGTATCTGGTACAGTCGATACGCATTTACCGCAGAGTGGATCTGCACGAGAGTATCAGCTGGGTTGGATTTGGATTATTTGCGGCAGTGCTGGTGTATATGATTGCAGGTATCGCAAATGATTCCAATGTATGTACCGCTCCGGTATTCTGGGGTATGCTTGGTCTGGGGCTTGCAGTGAACCGTATGCTCGTAAAGAAAGAAAATCTTTTTGTTAAAGAAACAGCGGTTTCTGCAGAAAGTGATACTGCCGTAAAACAGAGTATTCCAAAAGCAGCAGAGAGTGCAAAAGCAGATACCGCGCAGACGGTACAGAATACTCAAGGGGCTGGAGTGACAGAATCCTCAGTCAGGAAGAAATCATCGAAAAAACAATCGAGAAAACAGAGAAAGAATCAAAAATAACAGATTGAAATTATGAAAAAAATCATTCAAGATAAACAATTACTGATCAGACGGATTTTTCTGATGTGCTACGACGTGCTTGCAGTGTTTGCTGCAAGCATAGTTGCGTTATTGATTCGGTTTGATCTGAATATCAAAAGCGTACCGTTTCAATATATGGATGAAGTGTGGAGAGCGCTTCCTTTTATGATAATTGTTACGCTGGTCATTTTCTGGCTGCTCCGGCTGTATTCCAGTCTCTGGAGCTATGCGGGAGCACTGGAAATGATGTATGTTGTTTCGGCATGTATTCTGGATACCGTTGTTGTGACAGTGCTGATATTGCTTCGGAACTGGGGGGATATGTACCCGGTGCCAAGAAGCTTTTACATTCTGTATGGATTGTTTCTGTTTGTATTTGTCATGGGATGCAGATATTCTTACCGCGGACTGCGTGTGCTTCGCAATATGCGCAGAGCAGGTGTGTACAGACGAAATGTACTTGTAATCGGTGCGGGAGATGCCGGGAACCAGATCATCAAAGAAATCAACAACAGCCGCTATGTGAAAAAGAAGGTTGTTGGTGTGATTGATGATGACCGGAACAAGATCGGCAATTATATTCATGGAGCGAAAGTCGTAGGAGATCGGAGCGATATTCTGGAAAAAGTCGAAGAACTGCATGTGCATGAGATCATCATTGCCATGCCATCGGCCACGCAGAAACAGATCAAGGGGATTCTTGATATCTGCAAAGAAACCGGATGCACATTAAAGCGTCTGCCCGGCATTTACCAGCTTGTAAACGGCGATGTCAGCGTCAGCAAATTAAAAGATGTAGATGTCAATGATCTTCTTGGGCGGGATCCGGTGACGGTTGATCTGCAGTCCATCATGGATTATGTTTCTGGGAAAATCATAATGGTTACAGGGGGCGGCGGCTCTATCGGAAGCGAATTGTGCCGGCAGATTGCCGCACACAAGCCAAAACAGCTGATTATTGTGGATATTTACGAGAATACGACCTATGATGTGCAAAACGAACTGAAAGTCCGGTTTCCGGAGCTGGATCTTGTTGTGCTGATTGCATCCGTACGGAATACGAATCGTATGAACTGGATTTTTGAACATTACAAGCCGGAGATTATCTATCATGCAGCGGCACATAAACATGTGCCTCTCATGGAAGAGAGTCCGAACGAGGCAATTAAGAATAACGTGCTTGGCACATGGAAGATTGTACAGGCGGCAGATCGATACGGTGTGAAGAAATTTGTGATGATTTCCACGGATAAGGCAGTCAATCCAACCAATATCATGGGTGCCAGCAAGCGCATCTGTGAGATGATCATTCAGACCTATAACCGTAGATCGAAGACAGATTTCGTAGCCGTGCGTTTTGGAAATGTGCTTGGCAGTAACGGAAGTGTGATTCCGCTGTTCAAAAAACAGATTGAGCGTGGAGGTCCGGTCACGGTTACACATCCGGATATCGTGCGGTATTTTATGACAATTCCGGAAGCGGTATCTCTGGTGCTGCAGGCGGGCACCTATGCCAAAGGTGGAGAAATTTTTGTTCTGGATATGGGAGAGCCGGTCAAGATTCTGGATCTGGCAAAGAACCTGATTCTTCTTTCCGGTCACAAGCCGGATGAGGATATCCATATCATTTTCACAGGACTTCGCCCGGGAGAAAAACTTTATGAGGAGATGCTGATGGATGAAGAAGGGATGCAGGATACCGCAAACAATCTGATTCATATCGGTAAACCGATTGAGCTGGATGAAGAAATATTCATGCAGCAGTTGGAAGAATTAAAAGAGTACGTTGTGACAGAACCGGAAGACATCCGGGAGTGTGTCAAGAAAATTGTGCCGACGTATCACCCGGAATTGGCGGGGGAGAATAAATAGGTAAAAATAGAACGGCTATCAATGACAGCAATTCCGTGCATGGCACGTGAATTGCTGTTTTGCTTTTTACAGATGAAACGTATTGCGGGGATGTCTGGTAGTGAGGATGGCACGCTGCTTTGACATGGCAACATGCGTATAGATTTCCGTGATATGAATAGAGCTGTGGCCAAGCATTTCCTGTATATAGCGGATATCAACGTCCGCTTCTAAAAGGCTGGTGGCAAATGTATGCCGGAACATATGCGGTGTAATATGCTGTTCAATTGCAGCAAGAGAAGCATATTTGTTGATCATCCGCCGCACCGACTGATCGGATAATGCCGTTCCGTTTAGCGTCGCAAAGAAATGCTGGCAGGTTTCCATCTGGGGGAGAAATTCATTGCGGTATTCCGACAGAATCTGTATGACCTCGTGGTTTCCGATCTGAACAATTCGTTCTTTGGAACCTTTTCCGTAGATCAGGACTGATCCATCGTACAAATCAATGTCACAGATACGCAGAGCGCATAATTCGGAAATCCGTATTCCGGTTGCAAATAAAAGTTCTATGACAGCGGCATCCCGCAAAGCGTTTTTTCTCTGATAATCCGTTTTGGCGACGGTGCGCTGCTCATAGATCGTAGATAAGAAAATTTCGATCGTGTGCAATGGAATGGTTTTCGGCAAAATCACAGGTTCGCGGAATTTGATCTGCACTTTGTTGAAAGGATTCCGGGCGATGATTTCTTTATATTCCAGGTAGTGAAAAAGAGCTTTGACCGAGGCAATCTTTCTTTTTACGGTTTTGGGTTTGTACTTCTGGTGCAGACTGCCAATATAATTTTCCAACAGATCCGGTGTAATATCAGAAACATCCCTGCATGAAAAAATGGCATAAAATTGCTGAAGGTCGATGCGATATGCTTTCAGAGTCTTGGAATCCAGACGTTTTTGGTGACGGCAGTGTTCCAGATAGTTGTTGATGTGTGTCTGTAAATTATTCATGGGTGGTCTCCTTTGTATATGAAGTTTTGTTTAGGAGTATATGGTACATGAAATGGGGAAGATTTTGTTGGATAAGGCAAAATTTGAAAAAATTGTACAATATGTAACAATTACATGGATAGAACAGTGGTGTTTCCTGTATCAGTATGGGTGGGAAAGGATATGGTATAGACTTCGGGAAAATACAAAACGTGGATGTCGAAAGCTGATGTTTTGATGGGAAAACGGTGAGATTAAACAATAAATTGCCATTTAAATAAGAAAAATGGAGTAATGGAAGTAATAATCACAGTCATTGCAATATGCACTAAAATAGGGTATGATATAACATATGTAAATTTATGAAAATAAGGAAAATCAGGAAGGAGCAAGTCAGCCATGAAAGGATACCATTACATCAAAAGAGGAATTGATATCATATTAAGTGGGATGGCGATCGTGATCTTATCACCACTCCTTCTTTTTTTATGTATTGCGATCAAACTGGATACACCGGGACCGATATTATTTAAGCAGAAGCGTGTCGGCATCCACCGGAGTTTCTTCCAGATTTACAAATTCCGTACCATGCGGATTGACACACCGAAGGATGTGCCGACACATATGCTGGAGAATCCGGAGCAGTACATCACAAAGGTGGGAAAATCCCTGCGCAAAACCAGTCTGGATGAACTGCCGCAGATTTTTAATATCTTCAAAGGAGAAATGAGTATCGTAGGACCGCGGCCGGCACTGTGGAATCAGGATGATCTGGTAGCAGAGCGTGAGAAATATGGTGCCAATGATGTGACACCGGGGCTGACCGGGTGGGCGCAGATCAATGGCAGAGATGAACTGGAGATTCCGGACAAAGCAAGACTGGATGGCGAATATGTCAAACATCTGGGACCATGGATGGATCTGAAATGTTTTCTTGGCACAATTGGCTCCGTGCTCATGCACGATGGCGTGGTTGAAGGTGGAACTGGCGAACTGAACAAAGTGGAAGAAGAGACAGAAGCACACAAAAGCGGACTGGTCGATCCACAGAAACTGAAGAGAGAAATTATATTAGGCGGAGCAGTGGCAGCAACCGCGCTGGCAGTATTTTGGGCTGTAATTCACCATATTTTACATAAGGGAGAGAACCGGGAAAAGAAAAAAGGAAACATTCCGGGAGTGTTGTTTGGCCTGGCAACAGTGACAGAACTTGCAGTAACCATATATGTAAATAAAAAACGCAAAGTGCAACTGGCATTGGAACCGGAACAAACAACACAGAGCAGCGCAAAAAAGGAAACCATTGCAAAAGACACAGAAGAACGTGAAAAGGGCAGGAGAAAAAAGAAGATTCTGATCACCGGAAGCGGCAGTTATGTGGGAACTTCCGTGGAGGCATGGCTGAGACAATGGCCGGAGTACTACCAGATTGACACGCTGGATATGAGAACCCAAACATGGCGGACACACGATTTTTCTACATATGATGTGGTCTATCATGTGGCGGGAATCGCACATGCAGATGTGGGACAGGTGACGGAAGAAGAAAAGAAGCAGTATTACCGTGTGAATACAGATCTGGCAGTAGAGACAGCCGAAAAAGCCAAAAAGGAAGGCGTGCAGCAGTTTCTCTTTATGTCTTCCATGATTGTATACAGCGGATGTAGAGAAAAGAAAATTACAAAAAATACAATTCCCAAACCATTGAATTTCTATGGAGACAGCAAATGGCAGGCGGATCAGAAAATACAGGCACTGGCAGATGAACGTTTTAAGGTTGTTGTATTGCGCCCGCCAATGATTTACGGAAAGGGATCAAAGGGAAACTATCCACAGCTTGCAAAACTGGCAGGAAAGCTTCCGCTATTTCCGATTGTACATAATCAGCGTTCCATGCTTTATATAGAAAATCTGGCACAGTTTGTCAAACGGATGATCGACAACGAAGAGACCGGAGTGTTTTTTCCGCAGAACGAGCAGTATATCAATACTTCGGATCTGGTGCAGATGATCGCTATGGTAAAAGGACACCGGCTTGTGATGGTTCCAGCGACTGGCTGGATCATGCGGCTGATGAAAAAGATTCCGGGAAAAATTGGCACCCTGACGGGCAAAGCGTTTGGTGACAGTGTGTACGATATGCAGATGAGTGAATATAAGGAAGAATATCGTGTGTGTGACTGGAAAGAGTCGGTAAGAAGGACGGAAGGATAAGAGCTGGAATGGGAAAATCTTGCATAAATAAAAGAATTAAAGTATGATACTACTGAAAAGATGATAAATAGCTTAATGGTATGCATTCGAAGGTTTAGGAGATAGAAAAGCGTGAGAATAGACAAACTGCAAGTGCACAATTTCAGAGGTTTTTCAGATACAGAAATAGTATTAAACGGAAAAGATGCCATTTTTTATGGAGTAAACGGAATGGGAAAATCGTCAATACTGGATGTCTGCAATCTTCTCTTTTCCAGAATTATGCAGGAAGCAGCACAGGATGAACAGATAACAGCCTCTCTTTTAGGAGAAAAAGATGTAAAAGTTGGAGAAGAAGAAGCAAAAATAACGTTGTTTCTTGAAGACCAGGGAAATAATTTTCACTATTACCGAAAAAGAATTCAGGGGAAAAATCTGCATAATTCCAAAGAACTGAAGAGAGTTTCGGAATATATTCGAAAACAGTATCTGGGAGATTATTTGGAAACAGAAGAAGAGTATGAAAACGATGACACGGAAACACCACAGAAAGAGTTTACTTTAAATAATGAAAATATTCCTGTTTATGTGTTTTATGGAGTTGACCGCTATAATGAAAAAACACGTAAATTGAGAAGGCGTTATACAGGAGCAGCAGGGAAGCTGGATGCGTGGAGAGATTCTGCATTTGGAGGAGTGATCAATTTCCGGTTATTTTTTGAATGGTTCCGGGGAAGACAGGAATATGAAAACAGTATACGAGTGGAAACACCGAATGCAGAAGATCCACAGTTACATGCAGTAAAAAAAGCCATATTAAACGCATTGGGAGATGGATTTTCGGAAATTCGTGTGAAAGTAACAGAAGAAGATGCGGAACTTATTGTCATCAAAAAAGAATTGGAATTGGCATTTTATCAATTGTCAGAAGGAGAAAAAAGTGTAATCGCACTGGTAGGCGATCTGAGCCGGAGGCTGGCAATTGCAAATCCGAAGAGGGAGAATCCGTTGGAAGGGGATGGCATTGTGCTGATTGATGAAATTGATCTGCATCTGCATCCGAAGTGGCAGGAGAAGATTTTTCCGGCTTTACAGAATACTTTTCCAAATATTCAGTTTATTGTTTCCACACATGCTCCGAAAGTGCTGGAGTCTGTGGATGAAAATATACAGGTAATACGTTTGCATGAAGATGCAGAAACGCATCTGGTTTTGGCAGAACCGATGGAGCCGATGAACGGCTGGGATGTCAATACAATTCTGGAAGATTACATGGATACCGAAGTATATAACAGGAAGACAACGGAACTCTTAGAGCAAATAAATGTGTATCTGAATGAAAAAGCATATGATGAGGCAGAAAAACTTGTAAATAAGCTTGCATGGATGACATCGGAAGAGAATACGAAAGTTGTGCGTGCAAGAATCTTGATTGCAAAAGGGCGATAAAGTTTTTATGATTTATATTCAAAAGACAGGTGAACCAGAAGAAGTAAGCCGGTGGAAGAAAAAATTCAAGAATAAGCATAAAAGAGAAGCAGGGTATGAGGATATCCGGCATGAAAAGGAGCTGCAAATATTAAAGAATGCATTGCTTGCAGAACAGAGACATCTTTGCTGTTATTGTTGTTCTTATATTAAAAATACAGAGACTGAAGTACAAGAGAATAGTTTTCATGTGGAACATTTTCGACCTCAGGCACAAAATCAGGATTTATCTCTGGCCTATAATAATCTTCATGCTTCTTGTAATGGAGACAATCGCAGGCACTGTGGGCATAAAAAAGAAAATAATTTTGATGCAAAGCGGATGATTTCTCCGCTGGAGAAGGATTGTGAAAGTCATTTTCGATATCAGCAGGATGGAACAATACAGCCGGCGGAAAAGACAGATGAGGCAGCTGAGTATACAATTACAAAGTTGAACCTGAATGATAAACGTTTATGTCGTGCCAGAGAAAACGCTTTATGGACGTTTAATGTGTTCCAGTTGAATGGAGAAGAAAAACAGCGGGAATTGAAAAAATTTGAATGTTCAGAAGAACTGCCACCTTATTGGGACGCAATTAAATATTTTTTGACACAGGGAGACTGATATACGTGAAATATGATAGAAATCTGGTCGCTACAATCATTGAAAACGAATTTTGGGATGACTTGTATAATGAAATTGACGATTCTGTTATGAACATGGAAGGTCAGGAATTGGATGAAGCGTTTGAGACATATGTTGACTATGCAGAATTGGATCAAATAGAAAATGTCAAAGTTGTCCGGGTAGAACAGGAAGAGGATGATACATGTACGATTGTGAGAGGCATATTGGAAGCTGATGTTTCTCTTGATGGTTATGTATATTTTGAAGGGGAAAATAATATGGTGAACAGTTCGGAAGTTACATTGGAATTCGAATTTCAATTTGAGCATCAGAACGGAAAAAATCGCCAATTTGTGTCCTGGGTAATTGCATAACTTATAATTGATAGAAGATATCATGAAGAATAAAAAATGGTAGAATCTGTAGAAACTGTGATAGGACAGATTAATAGAAAGAGTGGAGGTTTAGGGATGCCGTACGTGTCACCTGTTGTTGAAAATGATTTTAAAGACCGGTTGAACAAGTGCGTAGATATTATTAAAAATTCGAGTATCAAATATCAGAGTTTGGGGATTTTTGGAAGCTACGCGAGAAATGATTATAAGGCCAGCAGTGATATCGACTTTTGCATCATAGTTCCGGAAAAACCGGAAAGATGGATGATGGGAGCCTTGCGGGAAGAACTCGAGATGTTGCATGCGGATGTGGTTTTTGTAACACCGCAGTATTTCGAACATGATAATTCAAAGTTTACACAACAGTTAAGAAGAGATTATAAGGAGTTGAAAATATGATAAAGGCAAATTCTTATTATTCTATTGCGTGCAATGAATTCTGGTATTTAAGGGATGCAGTGTCACCTGTATACTGCAATCCGGCTGCAGCTTCGGCACAGCAAATCGCAGAAAAAATGTTGAAATCTGTGGCAGAACTGGTTTGTACTGGAATTGAAAAACTAATGACATCCCATAATTTGCGCGCCTTATACGATGAGATTAAAAGGGTGGATACTTCCTTGCAATTAGAGAGGAAGGATCTGGCATTACTCAAAGACTATTATTATGATGCAAGATATCCGGGGGATAATTTTGTTATTGTGACAGTGGATGAGCTACGTGAGGCATTGGAGATCATGCTTGACGTTGTAGAAGCTGTAAATGGCTGGAGAAAATCGCATGAATTGGAGATATTAATTGCTGATCCGAGAGGGGAGTTTCAATCAGCGATGAGCAGATTGAAATAGAAATTTTGAAATTATGTGAAAACTTATATACGCAGAATATTAATGCATTATTAAAAAATATGAAGCCATAGTTTCGGTAGAAGTGATAAAACCGGTTGGATGATAAGTCTGACCGGTTTTTTACATTGAGTAAGATAAAGGTTCGTGATATAATAAAAATAATATTTATTGGATTTGGGGTTACGGAAGACAGAGGACAAGGGAATGCATATAGTTAAGGAACTTATCGATAATATATCATCAACAAGCCTGAATAGATTTCTTACCGAACAGAAAATTGCAAATGAGCAGAGGCTGTCTTTTTCGGACCAGCGGGTTTTGCTAGAACAGCTTTGTCAAAGCGGATTGATTTCTGTTGAGGATCTGAATGATTTTTTCTTTCAAGAATTATTATATGGTCATCATCGATTGATGCGCGTGTATTCATTAACTGCTTCGACCTGTTTGCGATTAAAGAGCAGGGATTCGTGGGGCAGACTTATGCGCAAATTCCAGATCCCAGATTGGACGTACAACCAGATCATAGAGACGATTCCACAGAAGGAAGACTCCACGAAGCTTGCAGCGATACAGGAAGAAAGAAGGAATGGAAATTTAATCAGGGTGCATCTGATTTTTGTATTCTGCATGTTAAAAGATTCTGCAGGTCCGATCGAGGAGGAGTGTTCTTATCTTCCGGTAACCATTGATCTGGAACAGCGCTGCATGATTGTTAAAGTATGGAATCAGCATGGGATTATACAGGAGAGCCGTCCGCAGATTCAGCTTGATAAAATCTATAGTATAGTAGAAGAAACCTTAGAACTGGAATTGGACAACAATAGAGCGGCTGATCCGCAGAATGTATTGTATGATATGAGCAAAGAATTGTTCAACCAGTTTTTTGAACGGCTTCCAAATATAAAAGAGATTGATGATAAGCGAGATAGCCTTAGCAGCATTATCGATGCAATGTTACAAAATATTCCGTTGCATCATGTAGAACAAAAAGACGGAAAATTATATATGCCGGATGGAATCATTAATTTAGAGGAAGAACTATATCGCCTGATTCAACAGACCGCATTATATGATTACCGGGAAGATCATGCATTGGAGTCGCTTCTTCCGCGCGAAGAAAAATATGTATCAAGAATTCGATTCAGTGACAGAGATAATCTGTCGGCAAACTTAACAGGAGAAAATGGCGTAGATTGTATTTATGATGCCAAGACGTTTATGTGTATCAGGGATTCTTTGGATATCGTGAAAAGAATTATTTCCCTGACGGTCAATTTTCCAAGAGCGCGAGGGGTATTACAAGTGAAATATGAGGCTGATAATTATCAGTTTCTGACGCTGCACATTTTGGAAGGAAAATATTATTCGGAAGAAGAATTCCAGCAGATATGGGGGCTTTATAAAGAGTATGAACGAAAGAGAAGCGGTTCGGCAATGTATGAAAATCCTGCCGCAGTTGACACAAAGGCAATGTAAGCAGTTTACGACGCAGGACCTGAGTGAACGGCTGGATCTGGAAATTACATATACCAAAAGTATGCTGCAGGTTCTGTGTGCAAAAAATCTGGTTCGAAAAGAATTGCACTATAGCTGTCCAAAATGCCATAGTCAGAATGTCTTCGTATGTGATGGATTTGCTGCTTCGTATCAATGCTATCATTGTCAGGCAATCCTGGAACCGGCACGGGTAGAAAACGAGGGGAGACCGTTTTACAGTGTTTCCAAGGATGACTTTATGCAGTATACAAAAGAAACGTATCCGGATATCTTTCATATGACATGCGAGCCGGAAAAAGAAATTATTCCATTTCGTCCGGTGGTTGTCGAGCAATCGGAAGAAAATGTTGCTCCGGTGACCGGGGATGACAAGGTAGAGATGGTAGAGGATAAAGATGAGAAAACGGATAATGACCTTGAGAAGCGTGTGGTTAGCTTGGAAAATGATAAAAAGGGGAAGAGTTTGTTTTGGGCGATGGTAAAGATAATTGTATGGGTTACATTTATGATTCTTGCCTCTTGGTTTGTCTTGTATGAAATGCTTGATATTTTTTTCTTTAAGGATCAACATGCCTTTCTGTATGAGATGTTTATGTTTGCAATGAAGGGAAGTGTGATTGAGACAAATGATTGGGGCGGTATATTTATAACTATCATTGGTGGAATATTGACTTTGGTGGTTGGTGGAATTGATGTATTGGGATGGAAGAAGATACATCAATATTATCATACTATAAAAGAAGAATTAATTAGTTGAGTATTTGGTGAAAGGAAAAGATGAAACGAGTTCTAATGCTGGCGTCCGTCGCCTCCATGATTGACCAATTTAATATGCCGAATATTGTCTTGTTGCAGAAACTGGGGTACGAGGTAGATGTGGCCTGTAATTTTATTGAAGGAAATACCTGCTCGGATGAGCGTGTCGCAGAATTGAAGCAAAAACTGCAGGACATGCATGTGCGCTGCTACCAGATTGATTTCGCACGGAATATCAAACACATGGGACAGAACATGAGGACACTGAGGCAGGTAGAAGGTTTGATGAAGCAAAATGGATACGCATTTTGCCACTGTCACAGCCCGATCGGTGGTGTGGTCGCAAGGATTGCCGGACACCGGACCAGGACAAAAGTGATCTATACGGCACATGGGTTTCATTTCTATCAGGGGGCACCGGTTATGAACTGGCTGGTGTACTATCCGGTGGAGAAGATGCTGAGCCGATGGACGGATGTGTTGATAACGATCAATCATGAGGACTATGCCAGAGCAAAAAAGAAATTTCATGCCGGAAAAACCTATTATCTGCCCGGAATCGGAATCGATCTGGAGCGATTCCATGCGGGAGATGCACAAACAATCCAGCAGAAACGGCAGGAACTTGGGCTGCAGCCGGAAGATGTGTTCTTATTATCTGTGGGAGAACTCAGTGATCGTAAAAACCATGTTGTTGTCATTGAGGCAATGAAACAACTGGTCCAGAGACATTCACAGCTGAGATATTTTATTTGCGGACAGGGAGAAAAAAAGCAGGAACTGCAGCAGTTGATTCGGAAATATCATTTGGAAGATCATGTGAAGCTGCTGGGATTTCGGACAGACGTGGCAGAACTCTGTCAGGCAGCAGACGTGTTTGTGTTTCCGTCCAAGCAGGAGGGACTTCCGGTTGCGCTGATGGAAGCGATGGCTTGCGGGGTTCCGGTAGTGTGCAGCAGAATTCGGGGAAATACTGATCTGGTAAAAAATGGAGAGAACGGTTATCTGGTAAGCGCAGATCAACCGGAGGAATATATTCAGGCAATCGAAAAACTCCTGCAGATATGGAAGAATACGGAAGAAGTCCGGCAGATGAGAAAAAATAACCGTGCACGGATAAAACAATATAGTTTACAGAAGATTGACAAGATCATGGAGAATATATATCGCTAAATATTGCAAATTATGGGGATTATGGTAGAATAGTAGGGGTATTTTGCGAATTTGAGATAAAATCTGTATAGGAAAATAATTGATTATGAAACAAAAATCTTACTATTTAAAAATATTTCTGATTATAGAATGTGTATTATTGATTTTTCTGGGGATTTTTTATTTCTCGGCAGGAAGATCGTTATATGAAAGAGATTCCGATGGCAATGTTGCGGAATTCAATGCGACAAATGATGTAGGAGAACTTACGCAGGGAGCAACGGTAGAACAGATTTATACGTCCCAAATGGATTTACTGGATTCCATAGGTGTAATGGTTTCAGATTATGGAAAAAGCATCAATCACGGAGTTGAGATTCAGTGTGAAAATTTGTCTAAGGGACAGATACTTGCAAAAAAAACATTCTCAGCGGATGAATTTGAAGTAAATCAGTATGTTTATTTAAACATTGCAGATGGTGTGAAAGTTGATCGTGGAGATCAGATTAAGATTTCCTGTACATCCGATGGGGAAGCAGGGGATGCTCCAACCATATTATATAATGTAGAAAACAAACTGGAAAACCCGGATGTTGCGAGAGATGCACAGTTTACTGTGAATGGAAATGTTGTTCCGGGAACAATGTGTATTGCGGTCAATGGGCGGAATTATGTCTGGACAGGTCCAAATTACTGGAAACTGGTATTACTTGCAGTTGTATTAGTGGCTGTCTTGTATGGAATTGAGTGCAGCCGCGACAAAAGGGGGAAGACAACAGTACTGTTTAACATGTTGTTTGTCCTCAAAAAATATAAATTCTTAATTAAGCAGCTTGTGAAGAGAGATTTTAAAGTGCGTTATAAACGTTCGGTACTTGGCGTGTTTTGGAGCTTTCTGAATCCGCTTCTTATGATGATCGTACAGTATGTGGTATTTTCACAGCTGTTTAAATCAGATATTGAAAATTATCCGGTATATCTGTTGAGTGGTACGGTTATTTTTAACTTTTTTAATGAAGGTGTAGGACAGTCTTTGACATCTATTGTGGGGAATGCGCCGTTGATCACAAAGGTATATTTGCCGAAATATATATATCCGGTAACAAGAGTTTTTTCTTCGGGAATCAACTTACTGATGTCATTGATTCCGCTGATCATTGCAGCGCTTATTACAGGTGAAAAGATCACATGGGCTTTTTTAATGCTTCCATATATTTTGATTTGCGTCATGATTTTTACCATGGGATTCGGTATGATTCTGGCAGCTGCCATGACGTTTTTCCGGGATATGCAATTTTTATGGGGAGTGCTTAGCATGCTCTGGATGTATCTGACACCACTGTTTTATCCGATTTCGATTGTTCCGAAGCAGGTACAGGGACTGGTACTCAATAATCCGATGTACTATTTTGTCAATGCTTTTCGAACCATCATTCTGGAAGGGATTACACCTCGACCGGTTGTGTTCTGTCAGTGTACAGTGGTCGCACTCGTTATGCTGGGAATCGGAAGCTTGATCTTTAAGAAAACACAGGATAAATTTATCTTTTATATTTAGGAGGAATTGCAGAAAATGCCGATCGTTTCTGTGAAAAATATATCACTGAAATTTAAAATGGAACAGAACCGTGCAAATTCATTAAAAGAATTTTGTGTACGCTGGCTGAAACGGGATTTGAAGTCAGAGGATTTCTGGGCATTAACAGATGTTTCTTTTGATGTCGAAAAGGGTGATGTCATTGGAATTGTCGGACATAACGGAGCCGGAAAAAGTACATTATTAAAAGTGATTTCCGGAATTATGAAACCGACAAAAGGAACGATCGAAGCGTATGGAAACATTGTGCCAATGCTGGAACTGGGATCGGGATTTGATATGGAATTGTCCGGTAGAGAAAATATATATCTGAATGGTGCAATTCTCGGGTATTCAGAGGAATTCCTGAATGAAAAATATGATGAAATCGTTGCATTTTCCGAACTTGGAAATTTTATTGAGGCACCACTCCGGACGTATTCCTCTGGAATGCTTGCAAGACTGGCATTTTCCGTTGCGTGTATTGTGGAACCGGAAATTTTGATCGTTGATGAGATTCTGTCTGTCGGGGATGCTGATTTCCAGGAGAAGAGCCGTGCGAGAATGATGGAACTTATGACAGGTGGAACAACGGTATTTTTTGTATCGCATAGTTCAAAACAAATCCGGGAAATGTGCAATAAGGTTGTCTGGCTGGAGCATGGGAAAATACAGGCGATCGGAAAAACTGAGGAGATATGTAATATGTATGAAGGGGCAAAGCATGAGTGATATAAAAATCCTTGTTGCAACGCATAAAGAATTTTACCGGCCGGAAAATCCACTGATTTTTCAGGTGCAGGTAGGAAGTGCATTGGCAGATCATCATATAGAAGGAATTCTTCATGATGATGAGGGCGAGAACATTTCAAAGAAAAACAGATCCTACTGTGAACTTACGGCACAGTATTGGGCGTGGAAAAATCTGCAGGCAGACTATTATGGCTTTTTTCATTATCGCAGATATATGAGTTTCAAACAATATTTCCCCGTGACAGATGGCAAAATACAACTGAAGCGATGGACACCGTATTTGGAAGGAGATTCTCTGGAGAAAGATCTATCTCCTTATGATTTAGATGAGATGCACATGCGGCATGTGATTGAACAATATGATGTGATCACAGTGCTGAGTGAGCATATGGATGTGACGGCATATGAACAGTTTGGACAGTTTCACCGTATCAGAGATCTGGACCGTGCAATTGCAATATTAAAAGAAATGCATCCGGAACAGGCGGCGGCATGTGACGCATATATGCAATCGAAATATATTTATTTCTGCAATATGTATATTATGAAAAGGGAATACTTTTATGCATATATGAACTGGCTGTTTCCTGTTTTGGAGAAGTTTGAGAGTCAGACAGATTTTTCCGGATATAGTGATAAAGAAAAGCGTGTGACGGGGTATATTGCGGAGCGTTTGTTTGGGGTGTACTATACCTGGTTAAAACAGCAGGGATCGGCAAAGTGTGCGGAGGCTCCATATGTGATTTTTCACCAGAATGTCCGTGAGTTTCAATTTGGCAAAAAAGGACCAAGAATTAAGGTGGATATGAGGAAGGTCAATCAGCTGATACCGGCAGGGACTATGAGAAGACGTATGGTACGCAGACTTCTGAGAAAGGAATTATAGAAATGGAAATTCAATTACAAACAATTCTACAGCCTGATCCGGGAATTTGTGTTGAAGAAGCCCTGTATTTTCATAGAAAGGGAGAAGAGATATGTTTTGATGGATATTTCAATCTTTTTTATATCGAGAAATGGAAGCGGTATACAAGATTGGAAAAATTGCAGTTGTCTATCAAAACTGTGGGATATCAAATGCTTCGACTTTATCATAATCGAGAATGTGTTGATGAAATCAAGCTGGAAGAATCAAAATATGCGTATACCATAGAATTTCCATGGGAGAAATACACAGATGGTGTTTTCTGGTTTTCTCTTGTGCCGGATGAGAAGTGTAAGATGCAGCGGATATCAGGATATTATATGGGTGTGTGTGAGGAGGTTGCACATGTGGCAATCGGGATTGATATCTGTACATATCGCAGAGAAGAATATGTCCTGCGCAACTTAAAGATACTCTGTGAGCGGGTATTGCAAAATGAAGAACTGCAGGTTTCGAAAGCCTTGTGGGGATACATCATTGATAATGGAAAAACATTGGATGCATATGAACCATTGCAGCAGTATTTAAAGGCGTGGCAGGAGAGAATTTCTGTTATACCGAATAAAAATGCCGGTGGAGCAGGTGGATTTACCAGAGGTATGCTGGAAGTTTTGGAAGATAAAGAAGAAAGACAGTTAACGCACGTCGTGCTTATGGATGATGATGCGGTGTTAGAGCCGGATTTGTTTGTACGCATGTATGGTTTTCTGTGTGTGGTGAAGCCGGAATGGAAAGATATCATTCTGGGTGGAACAATGCTTCGGGAGGATAAACCGTATCTGTTATTTGCGTCAGGAGAAACCTGGAGTAAAGGATTGATCAAGAATGCAAATAAAAATCTGGATGTGCGCGAATACGAGAATGCAACACGGGAAAATCTTATTACAACAAAATTGGAAAAAACGCTGTATTCGGGCTGGTGGTGTTGTTGCTATTCGTTGAATATTGTTCGGGAGGACAATTTACCGATTCCGTTATTTCTGCATCATGACGATATTGAATTTGGATTACGAAACAGAGAGCATGGAATTGTATTTTTGAATGGAATTAGTGTATGGCATAGATATTTTGAAGATTTACCACCAGGAAGTAATTTATATTATGATATCCGGAATGATTTGATTGAGATTACACAGCAATATGATCGAAAAACAGCAAAGAAATATTTGTGGAGTTTTTATTGGAAACGTCTGACGGTAAGAGTTGCAAGAAATAAAAAGGATGAAGTTTATTGGGCAATTCAGGGGGCAAATGATTTTCTGAAGGGATCGGAATGGTTATGGAAACAAGATCCGGAGCAGCTTCATAAGAAAATTAGAAATGTGGGGTATGATTGTATCATTCAGCGATGGTGTGAAAGTGTAAAAATTTGTTGTAGATTGTTAATCACCAGAAAAAAAGTGATTACGGATTACCAAACAAATATGAGTAAATATACAACAAGAAAAGCATGGATAAAATATTTGGGATTGTAATGCAGGAGGAATTAGATTTATGGAAAAGAAATTGCAGACTTTGATCTTTCCGGATAATGAAAAAGTTCAAAGACAGTGGGGAATTTATTATCGTGGAAATCGGTGCGTGCAGGGAAAAGATGATGTGAAGTTGTATATTCCCGCATTTGAAGTGATTGATTTTTCTACATTTTTTAACGGGTTTTCTTATAGAAAATGGAAAACATATACGAATTTAGGTGCTTTACATCTTTATATAGAAATGAAAGGAAATTTTGATGTAGAATTGGTTGGATATGATTATCATGGAATTCAGCCGGAACGTCATAGTTATGCAACCTATCACTATGAATTGGATAAAAAAGAAACCGTATGTATTGCATTTCCGGATGAATGTAAAGAACAGATGGTAGCATTTGAAATTCATCCATATGCAGATTGTGAGTTGTATGGTGGTTATTATACAGGAGAATATTTGGAAAGTGATGTCAGAGAAGTGGAACTGGCACTGGCAACAACCACCTGTTTCAAAGAAGAATATATTATACATAACATGGAATTACTGAAACATGAAATTCTGGAATCGGATGATGAAATTAGCAGACATTTCTATATTCATGTAGTGGATAATGGAAGAACATTGGAACCGAAAAAATATAATTGTGATAGATTAACGGTTCATCCAAATAAAAATGTAGGAGGTTCCGGTGGATTTGCCAGGGGAATGATAGAATCCTTGCATCAAGAGCCGAAAGCAACGCATGTGTTGTTGATGGATGATGATGTGATTATTTTACCGGAAAGTTTAAAACGAACGTATACTCTGTTAACACTTTTAAAACCGGAACATCAGGGAAAGTTCATTGCAGGAGCAATGCTTGCAATGGAAGATATGTGTGTGATGCATGAGGATCTGGGAACCGTCCGTGCGGATGGAGAAGTGTGTCCGGTTCATAGAGATCTGAATGTTACGGAGTTGGTAAACTGCTTGAAATTAGAAGAAAAACGCCCGAAAGTCCGAAATGAGTTTGGAGCATGGTGGTATTGCTGTATGCCAAGGGAAGCGATTGAAAAGAATGGCCTCCCACTTCCAATTTTTATTCGCAGTGATGATCTGGAGTACGGTTTACGGTGTCATCCTGGATTTATAACGATGAATGGAATCTGCCTGTGGCATATGGGATTTACCAATAAATTTAATCCGGCTATTGATTTGTATCAGGTATATCGAAATATGCTTGTTATCCAGGCAACATCTGGTGTGTGCCAAGGAATTGATTTTATGGCATGGATCAAGCGACTATATAAACAGATGATGCTGGAGTTCAATTACGGATCTGTGGAATTATTGCTTCGTGCTTTGGAAGATTATATGAAGGGACCGGAGTTCCTTATGGAAGATCGTGGAGAGGCAATATTAAAAGAAAACCGAAAATTGGTTGAGACTTTGGTTCCGATTGAAAAATTTGAAGATGACCGTTTCAAAGACATCGATATTCATATGGATAGAGTATATGAGACAGGGGTAAGAAGTTTCAAAGAAAGATGGATTTACAGAATTACTTATAATGGGCATCGATTCTGGCCGAAAAGTAAATTAAAAGATAAACCGGGAGTGATAGGATATGACTGGTCTTATCAGCCGGATAAACAGAACCTTAGAAGGAATCTTATTGTTGTAAACCCTTTGCAGCAGACAATGGGGGTAAGAACAATTGATCGGGATAGATTTAAAAAGTTGCAAAAACGCTTTAAACATGATCTGAAGGAATATTATCAAAGAAAAGATCAATTAAATAAAATGTATGGGGATGCATATAAAACATTTACTTCAGGAGAATTTTGGAAAAAATATTTAATGTGAAATGTCTGAGGTTATAAAAATAATAATGGAACATTTATTTAAAGCTGTAAGAGGAAATAAAAATGTTACGAAAATTTGTTTCAAAAATGTATATATATATTTTAACAATATTTATTGTTGGAATTTTAATTGCAATTTGTTTCTTTAGTGCAGGATCAACAACGTACTTAATTGATTGGGAAAGGACTACATATGTAAAAGATAGTTTCTTTCTAAATTTAGTCGTTGCGTTAGTGTTGATTGTATTCTTAGTTATGATAAGAAAGAGTAGAATATATAAGTGGATAGTAAAAAAAATAGATAATGAATACCAATTTAAAAAAGTTAAAAGAATAATGCTTTTTATAATTTTTTTGATTGGAGCAATATGGGCACTTAGTACTCAATTTGTTCCCGGAGTTGATGAAGGTGAAATACAAACATATGCGTATTTGGCAACAAAAGGAAACTTTGATGTGTTTGCACCAGGGCAATATATGAATCGATATCCTTGTCAGTGGGGATTGTTTTTATTTGATTATATTTTATCAATTTTGTTTGGCAGTTTAAATTATTTGGTTTTTGAATTGATTAATGCAATTGCTATCTCTGTCATATTTAATCAATTATGTGAGATTGGCAAAATAAATGGGATGGGCAAAATAGGTCAATTAATACTTTTGCTTGTAGGAATTATTTTTTTCCCTATTACTTTTTATTCTATTATGGTTTACGGAAATATGTTAGGTGTTGCATTATCATTAACTGCAATAAAATATGAAATTATCTTTATGGAAAAGAAAAAAAAGAGAGATGCTTTACGGTGTGCTATTTTTATTTCTTTGGCGATTCTAATTAAGTCGACTATGTTAATATATTTTTTGGCAATATTATTTTCTGTAATTATTAAATTGATAATTGAACCAAGTAAAAGGGTTGTTTTATTCATTATGTTGTTGGGAATAGGATATGTAGTGCAGGCTAATGGAATAAGAACAACTGTTGAATATATGAGTGGCTATGAAATGACAGAACCATGTTCAAATTGGGCATTTGTTGCAATGGGACTTCAAGAAGGAGATTTGGCACCGGGATGGTGGAATGGATATGTGATATCCAGCTACGAGGAGGGGAATGTAAACACGAATGAACAAACGAAGATTTCTAAAGAAGCAATCAATTCGGCTATTGTGAAGTTTAAGAATGATCATGATTATGCAAAAGAGTTTTTCTTGAAAAAATTTACTTCAACATGGGTAAATCCTACTTTTCAGTGTTTTGCGACTGTGCGAAACGGTGAATATGTAATTATACCAGAATGGGCTCGAAAAATTTTAACTTATAATGGGCAATTTTATGTCGTAAAATATTTAAATATTATAAGTTTTTTGATTTATTTTGGTGCCTTAATAGACAGTATTTTTTTATTTAAAAGAAAAGAATTTAATAAGTTTATTTTACCAATGGCCTTTGTAGGCGGAGTAGTGTTTTTGTCATTTTGGGAAACGAAAGCTAGATATGCGCTGATGTTTTTTATTGCAATTATTCCAGGCACTGTAGAGGGATACTTATTATTGATTAGAAAAATTGGTGATTTAGAAGAGAAAAGAAAACAAATATTTAAATGGCAAGAATTTTTTATACAAGCTAAAAGTGTATATGTGCCTATCGTGACTGTTATATTGGCACTTTGTTTTTGTGCATCTTTATATAATACAAAGTATTGTAATATTTTGAATGAAGATACACCACAATATATAAAATATCTTCAAAGTGAAGACACTAGTCGTGAAATAATAAATTATGTGGGAGAAAACATATGATTAAACAGGATTATTTCTGAAAAAAATGTAAGAAAAATGAAGTTGGTAATATTAGCAAGTGGATATGGAACTCATATTAGTATAGAAAGTATGGTTAAACTAAAATCTTATAATTAAAAACGGACGACCTATAGTATGTTACATTATAAAAAATATTCTAATTATAGATTTAGTGGTTTTATTATTTTACTTGTGTAGGCTATAAATGATATGTGATTTAATAATGATTTGTAGATTATTATTTATAATGTTACATTTGAACTTTCTAAGATAAAAAGATGATAGTGAGTTAAAAGAATATGTCCAATTAAAAATATAAAAAAATGGATTTACAGAATTACTTATAAGGGGTATCGGTTCTAAATTAAAAAATAAATTAAAAGAATTCTGAGAGATCATAAATCGTACCGGTCGTGCTGGAACAAATATGCTCCTTGATTAAACAGGCGTGAAGCACCACATTTTTGAGGTTGTTTGTCAAGGAATTTTGATAAAAAAGTGGGGGATTTTAATAAAAACGGAAATGGAAAGCCTTGATTTTATTGGGCTGAAGATTCCGAACGGTTATAAGATAAAAAAGGGAGGGATATGATATGTCATGACATGACTGGTCTTATTGGGAGGATAAACAGAATTTTAGAAGAAATTTTATTGTTGTGAATTTTTTACAGCAATGGGAGTAAGAACGATTGATTGGGATAGATCAAAAATATTGCAAAAATGTTTTAAACATGATCTCAAGGAATATTATTAAAGAAAAGATCAATTGAATAAGAAATATGTAGACTCGTATAGGATATTAACATCAGAAAATTTTTGGTAAAAGTATTCAGTAATTTAAAAAGGAGATAAAAATGAAAGTAGTAATATTAGCAGGTGGATATGGAACGCGTATTAGTGAAGAAAGTATGGTTAAACCAAAACCTATGATTGAAATTAATGGACAACCTATATTATGGCATATTATGAAAGAATATTCTTATTATGGATTTAACGATTTCATTATCTGTGCAGGATATAAACAACATGTGATTAAAGAATATTTTGCGGATTATTATTTGTATAAATCTGATGTTACATTTGAATTCTCTAATGAAAATAAGATGACAGTACATAACAATGCATCAGAACCATGGACAGTTACTATTGTAGATACGGGATTGAATACAATGACAGGTGGAAGAGTAAAAAGGGTAAAGAATTATATTGGAAATGAACCATTTTTGCTTACATATGGAGATGGTGTATGTGATGTAGATATACAAAAACTTGTTGAATTTCATAAATCACATGGAAAATTGGCAACACTCACAGCAGTAATGCCGGGAGGAAGATTTGGTACACTTGAGATAAGTAAAGAGAACAATTGTATTCAGAAATTTGCCGAGAAAAAGAAAGAAGATGGTGGTTGGATTAATGGGGGGTACATGGTTCTTCAACCAGAAGTTATTGATTACATAGAAGGGGATAACACAACTTTTGAAAAAGAACCATTGGAAAACTTATCGAAAGATAATCAATTGGTAGCATATAAGCATTATGGATATTGGCAATGTATGGATACTATGAAGGAAAAAATGAATTTGGAGAGCTTGTTGAGGGAAGGCAAGGCACCATGGAAAGTATGGGAAGATTAAGGAGAAAAAAGATGAAAAAAGTAATAGTGACGGGAGCTAATGGATTTGTAGGTGGTGCTCTTGTTAAGGAATTGGTTGCGAATGATATAGAAGTAATCGCGCTTGACCTAAAAGGACACAGTGATAATTTGCCTAAGAGCGAGAAAGTGAAATTCTACGCATTTGATTTGTCAAATGCTCAAGAAATAAAAAATAAGATAAAAGAAAAGGACATAGATACTTTTTACCATTTTGCATGGGCTGGTTCTGCAGGAAGTGCTAGAGCGGATGTTACACTTCAATTGAATAATGCAAAGTGGACTATTGATTGTCTTAAATTGGCAAAGAAATTAGGTTGTTCGCGATTTGTTAATGCAGGAAGTATCATGGAACTTGAAACATATGCTGCGACATTTAAGGAAGAAAATAGACCTGGATTAGGGTATATTTATGGTAGTGGAAAGCTTGTTGCACATGCAATGTGCAAATCGGTTGCAGCAGATATCGGAATAGACCTTGTATGGGCAATGATCACAAATGCATATGGTGTTGGAGAGAAAAGCCCTAGAATGGTTAATACGACAATTCAAAAATGTATTAAAGGTGAGGCACCACAGTTTACTGCTGGAACGCAGAATTATGATTTTGTTTACATTGATGATGTGGCAAGAGCATTTAGACTTATTGGACAGAATGGTAAACCTTTCTGTGAATATCTGATTGGATCTTCGAATGCAAAACCTCTTAAAGAGTTTCTGCTTGAAATGAAAGAAGCAATTGCTCCTGATTTAGATTTTATATTTGGTGATATTCCGTTTACTGGGGTTAATCAGTCATTGGATGATTTTGATTGTAAGAAGACAGAACAAGATACAGGTTTTAGAGCAGAAATTAGTTTTGGAGAAGGATGTAAGAGAACAAGAGATTGGTGGCTAGATGTTTTAAAGGAGAATGATTAAATGATACAGAAATTTGAATTTAGAGATACAGAAATTCCGGGATTGATAGAAGTAACACCTTTTAATGCAGATGATATTAGAGGATGTTTTACGAAAGATTATTCAAAAGAGGTTTTTGAAGAAAATGGAATAAAGCATGATCTGGCAGAAGTATTTTATACGACATCTTACAAAGGGGTAATTAGAGCTTTGCATTTTCAAAGAGAAAAACAGCAACCTAAGCTTGTTAGGTGTATATATGGTCATGTATATGATGTTGTTGTTGACCTCAGAAAAGATAGTCCAACTTTTAAAAAATGGTTAGGCTTTGATCTGATTGGAAAAAAGCATAATGAAATACTGGTGCCGGCAGGTTGTGCACATGGATATTTAGTATTAGAAGAGTCTATTGTTTCATATAAATGTAGTGAAAAATTTTATGGAGAATATGATGATGGTATTATGTGGAATGATGAGGAGATCGATGTAAAATGGCCACTTAGTCTTATTGGCGGAATTGATAATGTGATTCTTGCAGATAAGGATAAAAATTTGCAGACATTTAAAGAATTCATGAAAACATATGGGGGATTTTAATGGAGAACTATGATGTCATAGTAGTAGGATGTGGTTTGTCAGGTGCTGTGATTGCAAGGCAGTATGCGGAAAAAAAGAAAAAGGTTCTTATATGGGATCGAAGAAAGCATATTGGTGGAAATATGTATGATTATGTTAATGAACACGGGATTTTAGTTCATATGTACGGACCACATACTTTTCATACAAAAAAGAAACAATTATTTGAATATGTAAGTAAATTCGCCGAATGGGAAAAATATAATTTGACATGTGGAGCGCAGATAAATGGTAAGTATACTCCAACTCCATTCAATTTTCAAACAATAGATGATTTTTATGATGAAAAAAAGGCAAATATGATTAAAACTGCTATAAAGCAGGAATATCCAGATAGAAAATTTGCAACCGTGTTGGAACTTCTTAATAATAAAAATAATTTAATAAGAGAGTATGCTCAATTTTTATTTAAGAATGATTATAGTTTGTATACTGCTAAACAATGGGGAGTATCACCTGAAGAAATAGATCCGAGCGTATTAAAAAGAGTTCCTATTAGATTTAATTATGATGTAGGATATTTTGATGATGAGTATCAGTATATGCCTACCAATTCATATGTCAATTTTTTTAATAATATATTAAATCATTCTAATATTACAGTAGAATTGGGAGTTGAAGCATTAGATCGAATTCATTTAGATGAAGATAATAAGGAAATTGTCATTGATAACAATAGATTTGATGGAATATTGGTATATACTGGAGCTATTGATGAACTGTTTAAAAATAAATATGGTAAATTACCATATAGATCACTGGAATTTAAATGGGTGACAGAAGAAAAAAAGAGTTTTCAGCAAGCTCCTGTGGTTGCATACCCTCAAGAAAAAGATTTTACTAGAATTACAGAATATACAAAGCTTCCTGTTCAAAATGTTGGGGAAAAAACAACGTATGCAATTGAATATTCAATTCCTTATAAGAATAACAAAAGAAATGAGCCATATTATCCGGTATTAACAGAGGAATCTGCTAATATTTATCAACAATATAAAGAAGAAGCAACAAAGTATAAAAAAATGATTTTAAGTGGCAGGTTAGCGGATTTTAAATATTACAATATGGATCAAGCTTTGGAACGAGCACTTAGTCAATGTGAATAGAGGTAAAAAACAAATGAAAACAATAACAATTGTGGTTCCTACATATAATGAAGAAGCAAATATAATGATTGCATATAATAGAATAAATGAAACAATGCAACCGTTAAAAAATAGATATAATATAGAGATACTTTTTGTTGATAATGATTCCAAAGACTCAACAAGAACGTTGATTAGAAATTTATGTAAACAAGATAAAAGTGTAAAAGCTATTTTTAATGCTAGAAATTTTGGACAAGCGAGATCTCATTTTTATGGATTGACGCAGGCGAAAGGGGATTGTGCCATTTTATTACATGCCGATCTGCAGAATCCACCAGAAGTTATGCTTGAGTTTATTGAAAAATGGGAAAAAGGTGCTAAGGTAGTAATTGGAATTAAAGACAGCAGTAAAGAAAATCCTGTATTGTTTTTCCTAAGAACAATATATTATAAAGTTATGGGGATGATTTCAGAAGTGGAACAAATACAGCACTTTTCGGATTTTGAATTATTAGATAAAGACTTTTTAGATGTTTTGAGAAATTTGCATGATCCATCACCCTATTTAAGAGGAATTGTTTCAGAACTTGGATTTCAAATGGAAAGAGTTCATTATAAGCAGAATAATAGAGAGCATGGAAAAACAACTGCCAATTTTAGAAATTTATATGATTTCGCAATGAATGGCGTTACTTCTTATTCCAAAAGTATCCTTCGACTTGCTACAATTGGAGGATTTACGATGTCTGTGATTAGCATTATAATTGCTATTATTACGTTAATAAGAAAGCTTATGTATTGGGATGCTTTTGATGCTGGAATAGCAGCAATTGGTGTGGGAGTATTTGTGTTAGGTTCTGTGCAGTTGTTTTTCATTGGTCTTTTGGGAGAATATGTTTTGAACATGAATGTGCGAATATTAGATAGACCATTAGTGATTGAGAGTGAAAGAATTAACTATTAAGAATATGTGAAAAGGTATTAGGCTTTAAGAAAGAACATTATGAAAGTTAATAAAACAATTAAGATAAATATAAGAAAGTGTTGGTTTCAATTGCACCAATGTACATTGCTATCCCCATTATAATTGGATGGCTAAGATCTCAAATTGCTATCATTTCTTCGGTGGCTATTTTATTTGGAATAATGTGGTATTTGAAAGAATAATGAAATTAATGGAAAAAAATTTAGAGAACAATAAATAACAAATTGACGGGAAATATAGTTTATGCAGTTTGAAGGAGACATATATGAATTTAGAGTTTTATAATGGAAAGAAGGTCCTTATAACAGGACATACGGGATTTAAGGGATCTTGGATGTGCCAATTACTTATTATGGCTGGTGCAGAGGTGACAGGGTATGCGTTGCAACCACCAACAGACCCAAGTCTATATGAAATGTGTGATCTATCAAAACATATGAAAAATGTGGTAGGCGATATTAGAGATTTGAAACATTTGCTTGCGGTTTTTAAAGAAACTCAACCAGAAATTGTTATTCATATGGCGGCACAGCCTTTAGTGCGTGAGTCATATAAAAACCCAGTTTATACATATGAAACAAATGTGATGGGAACCGTTAATGTATGTGAAGCAGTAAGATTGACATCTTCTGTGAAATCGTTTGTGAATGTTACAACAGATAAGGTTTATTTAAATAAGGAGTGGAGTTGGGGATATCGTGAAAATGAAGAGCTAAATGGATATGATCCATATTCAAACTCTAAATCCTGTTCAGAACTGGTAACAAGTAGTTATATTAATTCTTTCTTTAATGATCTTCCAGTTGCGGTGTCAACGGCTCGTGCTGGTAATGTGATAGGCGGAGGTGATTTCGCTACGGATCGTATTATTCCAGATTGCATACGGGCTGCAGGAGTGGGCAAGGATATTATTGTACGTAATCCTTACTCTACGAGACCTTACGAACATGTGTTAGAACCAATTGTGGCATATCTAATGATTGCTCAGGCACAATATAATGATAAAGATAAATATGCTGGCAGTTATAATGTAGGACCTAATGAGACGGATTGTTGGACAACTGGTGATTTAGTTACATTATTTTGTAATAAATGGAATGCAAAAACAGGTGCAAATATTAAGTGGGTTAATAGATACGATGGTGGACCTCATGAAGCAAATTTCTTGAAGTTAGATTGTTCGAAATTGAAGGTCGCTTTGGGGTGGAAGCCACGATGGGATGTCGAGAAAACGATGGAGAAGATTGTAGAATGGTCAGATGCATATTTGAATAATGGAGATTTCATTGAAGTAATGAAGAATCAAATAAAAGAATTTTGCGAGGGGTAAGAATAAAAATTGAGGGCTAAGAAATTCTTAGTTCTCAATTGACTTATATACGAAAGGGTAAAAACATATATGATAGAATCATTAAGAAAGAATAAAAAAGGAATTATATTAATGTTGATATCATCGGTATGTGCATGCATGGGACAACTTTTGTGGAAGATCTCTGCTAAAGAAGGAATAATATTTCTTTTGGGGGGATTTGGCTTTTATGGTTTAGGTGCTTTGATAATGATAGTTGCATATAGATTTGGAAAGCTTTCTGTATTACAGCCCATGTTAAGTATGAACTACGTGCTTAGTATTATATTGGGAGCTGTAATTTTGAAAGAATCAGTTTCAATATTGAAATGTATAGGAGTATTGGTAATAATTATGGGAGTGCTTATGATCGCAGGAGGTGACGAAGAGTAATGGTTTTTGTTGTTTCTCTTTTGGTTATGACATTAATTGGGGCAACGGCTTCGTTATTTTTGAAAAAGGCATCTAATTCGAGTGGGTTAATTGTTCTGATAAAAAATATAAATTTATATATTGGTATTTGTTTATATGGAACAGCAGCCTTATTGAATGTTTGGATTTTAAGATATTGGGATTATTCTGTGGTGTTACCACTTACGTCTTTGACCTATGTGTGGACTATGGTATTGTCTTACATAATATTAAAAGAAAAAATTTCAAAAAGAAAAATTGTTGGTGTCATATTGGTGTTAATAGGTGCAGTATTGGTTTCATTATAATAATGCAATGTCATAAAAGGGGTCTGACCCCATTAAAAAAATATAAACTTTTTAAATGGGGTACTGTTTGCCGATATTATGGTATCCGGAGCAGATGCATTTTTGCTGCATGTTACCACTACGCCAAGTGTGGCATATGTAGTCCGTGATTTATCTGGCTACCAGATCTTACGATGGGATGCGCGTGGGGCTGGATTGTTCCAACGGAAGTACGTTTAATATTGCAAAGAGTGTGTTTGATGCGCTTGGTACCAAAACATATGTGGTTGGCAATGAGCCGGACGGTACCAACATCAATATGGGATGCGGATCGGTGTATTGCCGTGGATGAGAACGGTATGGAAGTGCACGGGGATTATATCCTGTATGTCTGTGGGAAGTATCTGAAGGAGTGTGACCGTCTGCAGAATAATACGGTGGTTGCCACGATCATGTCCAACATGGGATTGTTCAAAGCGATGAAGCGCGAGGGCATTGGGGTATGTGTGACCACGGTTGGCGATAAGTATGTCAATGAGGCGATGGTTGCCAACGGATATGTGCTCGGCGGAGAGCAGTCCGGACATATCATTTTTAGTAAGCATGCGACGACCGGAGATGGAATCCTTACGGCATTGATGCTGATGGAGGTGATCCTGGAGAAGAAGCAGAGCCTCGGCACGCTGTGCAAGGGGATGCAGATGTACCCGCAGCTTTTGAAGAATGTGAGGGTTGAGGACAAGGCTGCGGTTACCGGCAATGCGCGTGTGCAGGCGGAGAAGGAGCGGATCAGCACTGATTTGGGCGAGGATGGAAGAATCCTTCTACGTGAGAGCGGTACGGAGCCGGTGATCCGGGTGATGGTTGAGGCACAGAGTGATGAGTTGTGCGCGAAGTATGTGGATAAGATGGCGCAGGTGATTCATGAAGAAGGTCTTATGTGATAAAGCAGGGATGGGTTAATGAGTGAAAAAAGGATTGCATTGGAGAGCGATAAAAAATATTTGGAAAGGAACTAAGGAAAATGTACGACTATTTAATTGTTGGAGCTGGTTTATTTGGATCTGTCTTTGCAAGACAGGCAACAGATGCAGGAAAGAAGGTTCTTGTCATTGACAAGCGACCGAATATTGCGGGAAATGTGTATACGGAGGACATAGAGAAAATTCATGTACATAAGTATGGGGCACATATTTTCCATACAAACAACAAAGAAGTATGGGAGTATGTGACAAAGTTTGCGGAGTTCAACCGTTTTACAAATTCACCGGTGGCAAATTACAAGGGAGAACTGTACTCTCTGCCATTTAACATGTATACGTTTAACAAGATGTGGAATGTGATTACGCCACAGGAAGCAGCTGCAAAGATTGAGGAGCAGCGGAAAGAAGCCGGTATCACAGAGCCACAGAATCTGGAGGAACAGGCAATTTCTCTGGTTGGCAAAGATATCTATGAAAAACTGATCAAGGGATATACCGAGAAACAGTGGGGACGTGATTGCAAAGATCTTCCTTCCTTTATCATCAAGCGGCTTCCGGTTCGGCTGACATTTGATAACAATTATTTTAATGCACTGTATCAGGGAATTCCGGTTGGCGGATATACAAAGATGGTTGCAAATATGCTTGATGGGATTGAAGTTCGCCTTAATACAGATTATCTCGAAAATAAGGATGAGCTGGATAAGCTGGCAGAGAAAGTGGTATATACGGGTGCCATAGATGCATATTTTGATTATAAACTTGGTGCACTGGAGTACCGTTCAGTACGTTTTGATACCGAAGTGCTGGATACTCCGAATTTTCAGGGAAATGCTGCGGTCAACTATACGGATCGTGAAACCCCGTGGACCAGAATTATTGAGCACAAGTGGTTTGAGTTTGGTAAGGATGATGAAGGAAATGACATTCCTAAGACTGTCATCAGCCGGGAGTACAGTTCTGAATGGAAAGTAGGGGATGAGCCATATTATCCGGTCAATGATGAGAAAAATGGCAAGCTGTATCAGGAATATAAGAAACTTGCAGAAGACGAGAAGAACGTGATTTTTGGCGGACGTCTGGGTGAGTACAAGTATTATGATATGGATGCTGTTATTGCATCGGCACTGGGATTGTGTGAGAAGGAATTGGGGTAATTTTTATGAAGAAAACAGCATTAGTGATTATGGCTGCTGGAATCGGGTCAAGGTTCGGAGAAGGAATTAAGCAGTTGACTCCGGTGGATGATTATGGGCATGTGATTATGGATTACTCGGTCTATGATGCAATTGAAACAGGATTTAATGAGATTATTTTTATTATTCGAAAAGATATTGAGACGGATTTTAGAGAGATAATTGGGGACAGAATTGAAAAAATTTGTGCCTCTAAGGGTGTTGATGTAAAGTATTGTTTTCAGGATATCAACAATATTCCGGGAGAGATGCCGGTTGGACGGACGAAACCATGGGGAACCGGACAGGCAGTGCTGGCAGCGGAGCCTTTGATTGATTCTGCTTTTGCTGTGATTAATGCAGATGATTATTATGGAAAAGAAGCGTTTGTAAAATTGCATGACTGGCTGATACATTCACATTTACACAATGAATTAGCAATGGCTGGTTTTATTCTAAAAAATACTTTATCGGACAATGGTGGAGTTACCAGAGGAATTTGTCAGGTAAATGTGCAGACGATGACATTATCGGAAATCGTTGAGACGCATAATATTGTGAAAACCGGAAATAGCGCGGAGGCGGATGGAAAGGTATTGAATCCGGATTCCTATGTTTCTATGAATATGTGGGGATTTCCGACAGAAGATGAAACTTCAAAACCTGCATTTTTACAGGTCTTGAAGGATGGTTTTGTAAAATTCTTTGAGACAGATGTTTTGGATAATCCAATGAAAGCAGAATATCTTCTTCCTGTTCTGATTGGAGATTTACTGAAAACAGGAACTCATACAGTTGAGGTATTGCCGACACAGGATAAATGGTTTGGTGTGACTTATGCCGAGGACAGGCAGTCGGTTTATGAGAATTTTAAAGAATTGATTTCCAAGGGTGTCTATGGAAAGGGTTTCTTAAAATAAAATGAAAGAGCGCATTGGATATTACGATATTGCAAAGGGATTAGGGATCTTTTTAGTAGTTTATACACATATATGTTTTAATACGAGTTTTCACATTAACGAAATAATATATACATTTTATATGCCATTATTTTTTGTCGTTTCAGGTATGACGTTTAAGCTTGGAGAAACTTTAAAAGGATATGTTGTGAGAAATTTCTATTCTATAATGATTCCGTATTTTGTATGGAGTATTTTATCCTTTATTTATTGGGCTGGTTTTGAAAATAAATTTAGATCAGAAGCTGCAAAGTTAGCTGTGGATAAAGCTTTTTGTGGAATATTTGTGGGCAGTTACTATTGGCTGCCTTTTAATTATGTTTTATGGTTTTTGCCTGTGCTTTTTATAGTTAAAGTCCTATATGGAGTAGTGGAAAGGTATTTGCCGAAGCCAGGAATTGTAGTTGCTATCATAGTATGTTCAGTCTTGGGTATTAAGTTAATGAATGTAGAATTGGTATGGGGAATAAATCGCGCATTACGTTATGTTGTATTTTTTGCTTTTGGAGTACTTATAAAAAAGATTGATTTTAGAAAATTGAAGTACAAAACCGTGATGTGGTTATTGCTGTTTTCTTTCCTGACTATCGCATGTCTACGCGGATATTCGATGGGAATATTTTATTATATTTTAGGTGTTATCGGAAGTGTTGCAACGATTATTATAGCTGCTGATTTGGAAGTACATACTCGGTATATAGCTGGCATTATGAGCAAATTAGGGACTATAACATTAGGAATTTTGGTGATGCATGGACCATTGTATCGTGCGTTGATAGGCATAATATCGAAGATGTTTTGTATAGATACAGGGTGCTTGAGGAGAAATATACCATTTTCTATGAGTTTATCGGTGATTACTATTTTGCTTATTGTGTATCTGACCAGATTAATATATAAATATATACCAATTTGTCTTGGTAAAAGAAAGTGAAGAGAATACATAAAGTCTGGCTCATGGCTAAATAGTAAATAGATCACTTTGGGGAGTGCACCCTTGGATAAACGGGTTCCAAAAATTTAGTGGGGTTGCCGAATGTTTTTTAGAGACAATTAGTAGGGACAGATGTTGGAAAAGTTTGGGTTTTATGGGCATTTCGTACAGGTTAGCTAAAATTGAAAAAAGATGTTATCGGGCAGGTCTTTTGACCTGCCTGATCTGACGTATATCTAATCTTCTGTATCAAAGTAAATAACTGGATTATAGTCTATTATTCTATTTATAACAGGAGTGTCTCTTGCTGCGTAATAATGATTCAATAGGACCATTGAAAAGTCGTTTGTTAGATATTTTTCCAGTATAGTACCACAAAAGGCATGAATATTTAGGATAAATCTATTTGATTTTATGTATTTATGAGAACATAATGTAAAAATTATCCATTAACAGAGGATGCCGAAACTATACTGGAATATTTCTAACGGATGTGGTTGTTGAAAATATGTTTTAATACCCAAAAATTTCAATCGTGTGTACCCCTAAAAATTGAACAGAAAAAAGGGGAGTGATTTTGAAATAATAATCTGTATAATAAGGGTATAGCAAGTGACTTTGATGCTAGAAGTGAGAGGTTATAGTTTATGTCGAATAAATATGTGAATTTAAGAAAAATTGTAAAATATTTGCATGAGGAAGATATTGAAAGCCATTTTAACCCAGAAGAAAGACTGAAAAAATTATATGATACAGATAATGAACATTTGTTAGAAATATTGAATGCAGTACATTTCTGTCCGAAATTATTAAAAAAAGATGGCGAATATAATATCCCAAAAGAAGATGGAGAATTGATTGAATGGATATTAAAGGAATATACTTCTCCCGATATGAAACTGATTCGAAAAGGTGAGTTTGCAAAAGCAGATATTGGGGTTGTCTATAAACTTTTGGATGGACTTAATAAAATATTGCAGCATTTAGAAGTTGATGAAGAGACGATTATGGCACAGCAGCAGATTATGAATCAGAAAACGAATTACCACATAACAGTGCGGATGTGGAATATGCAATATAATTTTATGAGACTGATGGATGATATTACATATTATATGCAGATGCCAACGTTTAATCTTACATATGATAATAAAGTGGAATATTTGGATAGAGCAATGGAGATAACAGAGGAATACGTCAAAACGGTAAGGCAGGCATTTACAGACATTTGGAAAGAGAGAGCGCGCTATGTGAAACAAAATGCTATACCAATTACACTGGAAGAAATGCAATTTTCAGAGCGCTCTATAGATATAATAAATAATCTATATAAAAATGATGAATATGTAAAAATAAAAGAGCGATTGAAGAAATTAAAGGGTGATAAGGGATTTATAAAAAAATATGAAAAAGAAAAGAGTAGATTAGAAAGTAGGCTTATTGAAATATTTCGGGAAGAGGTAAAACAATTTCCGATAGATGTGGATAAAATGACCAAAATTGAAAAAATTATGTGTTTATCAGACGGAGCATTTCAGGTCCACTATGATGGAACTGAAAAACAGGCATATGTTACGTTTGATGTGGAAACAACCGGATGGGATAAATATTATATTTAAAATTATTGTGGTTTATAGGTTATCCCAATTTTAATGTAAAAATCTTGGCAATGGCAACGCAAGCGTGTGCGTGTGTGTCGGAACTTACTATTGTCGGCATAGTTTGTTTACTTTCCCTTTATGGATTATGCCAATCGACAAAATTCATGTAAGAGAGAAAAAAGACTATAAAAAGAAAATAAGAAAGATACAGAGGAAAAAAGTATGGATGTATTACTTGAATTATTACCAAAATTAATGTTGTTAATAATAGTGATGATATTTTTAGTTGGATTGCTATTTGTTACGCTAATTTCAGTAGTATACATAGCGGGATATGCTTATGATACTATATTTGGCAATTCTTTTATAAGGCTAGGACATTTTATAAGTGGAAAATATCCGAGAATTAAGAATATTCCGGTAGTTGTAAAATTATGGGAAAAAATACAACCAAAAGAATTATATTTGCGATATGAAACGCCATTATTTACATATTGTTTTTCATATACGGCAATTTCGGTGTTAGCATTAGTATTGTCAAATGAGAATAGTATGGGTATTATTGTAGCATCGGCTTTATATCTATTGTTTTACTTTGTAGGAATGGCTAGAAAATGTGGAAGTAATGAACAATATTATAATAAGGTGTTGAAAAATAATATGGAATTTCTTAAGGTATCGTTTTTACCATTAGGATTTATTATCACTGTGATGGGATTCTATTTTACCATTACGGGAATGAAGATACAGGAGCTTCCATTGAATTTTACGACAATAGCTAATACGTTTACCAGCTTAATGAATTATAATAATGAGTCAAATATGTTAATGCAGTTTTTGAAAATCCTTGCATCGGGAGGAATTATACTGATTTTGTTTTACATTTTGAGTTTACCGGTTCAAGTGGTGTCGTATTTTATTATTTCGGTTATTAATTATTTTAGAAAACATAAAGCAGGATACATAGGACTATTCAAAAAATATTGCAGTATTGTAATTTATTTGTTGAAAGGGATATGATAGAATGATTTATTTATGAAAACAGACAGATAATATACACCAACTTTATGAGTGGAGAAAAAATTGGGAATTCGAGCTGGCAAAGCATCTTGGAGTATCTGTATGGACGATTCAGTATTGTGCTATGTTGGAGTCTAAGCTCTTGAATAAACAAAGTGTGAATAATATTTGCATAATTAGGTTTACATGAAAGAATACACGAGAAAAGAGAATGATCATGGGAAAATATTTTGGAACAGACGGTTTTCGCGGTGAGGCAAACAAAGTATTGACCGCGGATCATGCATATAAAATTGGACGTTATCTGGGCTGGTATTACAACCAGAATCACAGGGGACGGATCATTATCGGAAAGGACACGCGTCGCAGCAGCTACATGTTTGAGTATGCGCTGGTTGCCGGTATTACGGCATCCGGAGCAGATGCATTCTTGCTGCATGTTACCACTACGCCAAGTGTGGCATATGTAGTCCGTACAGAAAATTTCGACTGCGGCATTATGGTTTCTGCCAGCCACAATCCATATTATGACAATGGAATCAAGGTCATGGATGGAAATGGACACAAGATTTCCGCAGAAGTGGAAGCTGCACTGGAGAAATACATAGATGGTGAGATGGGAGAACTGCCTTTTGCACTGCGTGACAAGGTTGGTGTGGCGCGGGATTATGCGATTGGACGGAACCGTTACATCGGCTATCTGATTTCTCTGGCTACCAGATCTTACGATGGCATGCGCGTGGGGCTGGATTGTTCCAACGGAAGTACGTTTAATATTGCAAAGAGTGTGTTTGATGCGCTTGGTACCAAAACATATGTGGTTGGCAATGAGCCGGACGGTACCAACATCAATATGGGATGTGGATCGACACATATCGAAAATCTGCAGAGACTTGTCCGGGAGAAGAATCTGGATTGCGGATTTGCGTTTGACGGAGATGCGGATCGGTGTATTGCCGTGGATGAGAACGGTATGGAAGTGCACGGGGATTATATCCTGTATGTCTGTGGGAAGTATCTGAAGGAGTGTGACCGTCTGCAGAATAATACGGTGGTTGCCACGATCATGTCCAACATGGGATTGTTCAAAGCGATGAAGCGCGAGGGCATTGGGGTATGTGTGACCACGGTTGGCGATAAGTATGTCAATGAGGCGATGGTTGCCAACGGATATGTGCTCGGCGGAGAGCAGTCCGGACATATCATTTTTAGTAAGCATGCGACGACCGGAGATGGAATCCTTACGGCATTGATGCTGATGGAGGTGATCCTGGAGAAGAAGCAGAGCCTCGGCACGCTGTGCAAGGGGATGCAGATGTACCCGCAGCTTTTGAAGAATGTGAGGGTTGAGGACAAGGCTGCGGTTACTGGCAATGCGCGTGTGCAGGTGGAAAAGGATCGGATCAGCACCGCTTTGGGTGAGGATGGAAGAATTCTTCTGCGTGAGAGCGGTACGGAGCCGGTGATCCGTGTGATGGTTGAGGCACAGAGTGATGAGTTGTGCGCGAAGTATGTGGATGAGATGGTGCAGGTGATCCGGGAAGAGGGGCTTGCAGCAGAGTAGAGATAGATGAGGAGAGAGAAGAAGCCGGTGTTAAGCCGGTTTTTTCAGATACATAAACTTTAATAAGTTAATTCAATGATGTGCGCGAATTGTCATTTTAGAAAAATATGCTTGATAAACGATATTTATAAGAGTATGGTATAAATATGGTATAGATAACGCTACAAAGAAATGATAGTGGAGGGGTATGGATGAAAGATGCTGTGTCTGAAGTTTACAAAAGCAACTTCCACGTACGCTTTGACAATGCTTATTATAGCGTAGATAAAGCGTTTTTGCATAAGAAAGTATCTATTAAGGCATCTTCAACTGTTGTTCGTATTTATTCTCTTACCGGAGAGTTCCTTTGCGAATGGCCAAGGGCAACCCGTAAAGGTCAGTGGTCAACAAATCCTGATCACCTGCCGGACAACTATAAAGGGTTTACCCAGTGGAATGCTCCTTACTTTATCCAGAAAGCCCAGCTCATTGGCAAGAATACAGAGACTGTTATTCGTACGATTCTCAAATCCAGACCATATGAAGTACAGACCTATCGTATGTGCCTGGGTATTCTGAACTTTACAAATAATAAGGCTCTTGAAGAGTGCTGTAAGCAGGCGATTGCTCTGAATAAGCAGAAATACACCTTCATCAAGAATACGATATCTGTTGTAGCAGACGATCTCGGAGAGGCGGGATACCATCATTCCACATCGGTAAAGAAAGAACTGGTACGCGGCGGGTATGTAATGCCGCCGGAAGCTTCCAGTATAGACACCCTTTTATCTCGCAGCAGAGCCCTTGCTGATCAGATGCGCGAGGAGGTGGATGACTGATGCTTACAGGAACCGCTCTCATGAACGAGCTTGTCGATGAACTGAATGAGCTTAAACTTTCAACAATGGCATCCACCTTAGATGATCTGTATCACAGACCCGGCTTTTTAGAGATGGATCGTCTCACGCTTATTGCAGAACTGATTGGTCCGCAGTTTCAGGAAAAAGTCAGTACGACACTGAAGAATCGGTTGACAGCAGCTCATCTGAAAGGATCTCCGGAGGAATTGGCGGATTGTGTGGACTCTGACAAGCGTGAGTATCTGCCTGCAGGTATAACCGAGGTGCTTTTTTCCCTTGACTTTATCGAAAGAGGCTATAATCTCTGCATTCTAGGAGAATCAGATGCTGGAAAGTCTTATCTTGCCAAAGCTATCGGCATAAAGGCCTGCAACCGGTATAACGTCGGTTACTTCCACAGCGAGGAGCTTCTGGAAAGCATGGTAGCCCTTAAAGAACAGGATTATGATAAATATGCTCGCAAGATGAAGAAGTATCTCAAATGGGAACTGATCATCCTAGATGATTTTCTGCTCCACACGATCACTGACGAACGGGAAATAAAAATCCTGTTCGAGCTGCTCGAAAAGAGGAACGAACAGAGAAAAAGCACTATCGTATGCTCCCAGCGTGATCCGGATAACTGGAAAGCAATGATTCTCAACGATGAGGTATCTGCTAATTCCATTATGAAGAGAGCCACAAAGCACTACACTATCAAGATCAACACACTATAAGTGGTGATCTTTTAACTAAAAATGGGCGGCCGTTGGCTTCGGAAAACGGCCGTTCTAAAACAGAATGGAGACCGCTGGGCATCGTAAACTGCAGCGTATTAACGATTTCGTTTGAGAATATGGGAATAATAGGTGTTGATTTCCAAGGTTGGATATACTTGGCTTCTGTTTTGTTGATTTTAGTGGCCGCAACAAGTATTTGGATATATTCCTATAGTCTTTTTGGTTCATTAAAAGGAAAATACGAAATGATGATAAAAGATATAAGAGAGTTATTATTGATAAAATATTGATGACAATATAAGAATTCGCTACGTTTTGAAATGCATCAAACTATATGTTGCATTTAGTGCCTCATTTTAAAAACATGTTTCTATTGACAATGTGGAATTGTAAAAATCAAAATGCAAGAACTGTCGTACACAATTTCATGCTTAAATTTATAAGCCGATATACAGAAAAAAGTTTTGTATAAGTTTTAAGGCAAAAGCAAATGGCTCTTGAAAGAGTCTTGATGGAATTGCCTAGAAAATTTGTCCTTATCTAAGACGATCAAGAATTAGAAAGAGACTTTTGAGTGATATCGAATGTTCATGAGGGTAGAGAAATCTACATGCATCTTTTGTCTTGGGAAAAAATATTTTTTATAATACTACAAATCTGAATTATCCTATGCAATGATTAGATGATATTTCAGATGGATGGCGGAAGACTCGTTACTTATAACCGGAGCATTGATTTGATGGCCTGCGTATGATTTGAAATTTATAATTCGATAGATTACATCCGTGATTTAGGGAGTTGTTACAATGATAAATACGATAAAAAAATTTTATTACATATTTGCTATTTCATTTGTATATTTCTTTTTAGAAATCACTTTGTTTCGAATTGTTAAGCTTATAGGGTTACAACAATATTGGGTAATTATTCCGTTATTTATTTATATTGTTTCAAAATTGTGCAAAAAATTTGAAGAAAAAGTGGTTATTTATGATCTGCCAATTGAAATATTTAATATGTTGGCACTTCTGATGTTGTATATCTCTATTAGTGTTAAAAATATATGTGAACTGATTTGGAACAAGTATAGTTTTTTATCTTTTCTCGCATGTATACTCCTTTTATGTGCTTTGATAATAAAGCAAAATATTCTAGAAAAGACAAATGAGGAGGAAAAGCGGGAAAATAATTATTTATTCAATTTGTTTTATCTAAATACATCCAAAACACATGAGATAGCAATGTTGATTGACAATAAGATTATGAAGACGATAGAAAAGGAGCAAACTTCAGAAGAATTGTTGAAACGTAGTATTTCAGGATCTTATGGTAAAAAAGATGTTTTTGCAAATGAAATAGGATATTCCAATGAAGAAAGTTTTAAAAAGAGAGTATATGAGAATTTTGATGTCAAAACAACAAAATCTATTATGCTACGGAAAATATATGAAACTGCTTTGGAAAATTCAAATAAGAAACTTCAAGAAGGGGATTTGGTACTTTTTGAAAATATAGAATTACAACAACGAAATATTGATGATACGATAATGATTTTGAATGTTTTGCAAGATAGTAAATTTAAAAATCAAGGTAATGAAGATTTGGAAATTAACTTAAATAAGATGATGGAAAAGATGCTAGATGATTTTACTATAGACTATACATTTAAGTATAAATGGAAAAATGAAAGTGAGGAACAATACATTATTCAATTGCCGTATAAATCATCAGACAATTTCGAAAATGGATATCAACATAACGATTTGCAATTGGGAAGATTGAGCCTAGGATGCAAGGAGTGCCTGACACAATGAAATTTTTATAAAATAATAAATACGTATATACGAATGCGATCTTGCTTTTTAGAATCTTCTACAGAAGAAAAAGAGTATTGAGGGCGAATAGATTTACTTGACACTTGCGTTTAATGATGACGTAGACGTTGTTTGATGTTAGTTGTGCAGTAGTGAATCGTGTGATTTGGGAAGCAGGATAGAATGGAAGTCGGTACTGGTAAAATCTGACACCACGTGATATAATATTCTTCAGTCAGATTAGAGCAGTAGGGATAGTCTTGCGGTTGTCCTTTCTGGAAACAGAAAGGAGGTCGGTATGAATACTTTAGAAGTGCTTACACTTTTACTGGTTGTATTTGCAGCCTTGACATACATAGACAATAAACATAACCGCAAATAAACGGAAAGGCTATCCTCTACGCCAATAGGGGATAGCCTTTAATCCGTTTGATTTTTAAACTGATTATTTGTTTCCGATTGTGCAACCGTTGGACACACCAAAATCCTTCGGTTTCTAATCTGATTATAAACCAGCCTTGCGGATTTTGCAAGAGGTTTAGGATATAGAGGTGCCTAGTGCACCTCTATTTTGTAAGCGCTCAATATTCCAACGTCCATTGGCAATGCCATTAAGCCGGTTGTTCGAAGTTTTGTTCGATAACCCAGTTGTTGTCAAATATCCGATATTTTAAACTCAAAAAGCCAAAAACAGGTATGCCAAAAAGACAGATGCTGTCCATCTGCCAAAAAGAAGGATATTCAGTTGCAGAACTTACCGATATCCAAAATGAATTGCGCTGATTCCACGGAGAGGCCGTTGAAACTGCCGGAACCTGTCTTTCACTGCGTGGACATATTTCATCATCAGCCGGATAATATCGATGTGCCTTCCGGAATCCCTGCGCATGAAGAACTTTCTGGCTGTTTTTAATGCTGAAGAAAAGTCAAGTTCATAGAGATACTCGAGCGAGTGGTGCCTGACACAATAAAAATTTATAAAATAATAAATACGTATATACGAATACAATATTGTTTTTAGGTAAGCGCAAAATAATTCAACGGATTGCATAGCTGATCTGTATACCTCATAATACATAACAGGAAATGCTAGTGTTTTACTACATTTTGTTTTGCTAAATGCTAGCATTTTACTCTAACTATTATGAGAAAACAAAATCATGAGATCACCAAGAGTTCCTGCTGAAGAACAATACCGCCTGATTATGGAGTGTCGCAAGAGTGGAATGTCTGATTATCAGTGGTGCCTCAACAATGACATTAACCCGGGGACTTTTTACAACTGGATAAAACGTTTGCAGTTGCGAAGCAAGGGGTGCCTGACACAATAAAATTTTTGGCTGAGTGTGAGGATAATGAAAACCAGTTAATATTTTTTGTAAAGTTGGAATTGATTTTGTTGTAAAAAAACAAGAGGTGTCTGACACAATAAAATTTTTATAAATTATAAACAATTTAGTGATAAATATCTTATGGAATCACTTGAATTTCACCAATTTTATTGTTCAATTTTGGAACAATTGACAAACATACAAGGGGTGCCTGACACAATAAAATTTCCTGGAAGATGGAGCAGTGCTAATGGATAACAACGCCGCAGAACAGTCCATTCGTCCTTTCTGTGTTGGAAAGAAAAACTGGGTCATGATTGATACCGTTGCAGGAGCCGAAGCAAGTGCGATGATTTACAGCATTGCTGAAACTGCTAAGGCGAATAACCTCAAGCCTTATAATTATTTCAAATATCTTCTGGAAGAAATCCCTAGGCACATGGATGAACATGGTGTGGATTTCTGTGAAGATCTGCTTCCCTGGTCAGATACGCTGCCAGTGGAATGTATGAAGAGGTGCCTGACACAATAAAATTTTTATAAAATAATAAATACGCGTATACGAATTGGTTGAAATATGATAAAATGCAAGGAAAAGGACGTTGAGAATAAATATAGATGAAGGAAAAATAAAATGAAGACGATAAGCGATAAGATATTTGAATTATTAAAAGAAAAAGGTATGAGTCAGAAAGAATTTGCCCAGAGGACAGGGATAGCAGAAAGTTCTATAAGTGACTGGAAGAAGAAACGAACAAATCCGGTTAGCGATAAGATATTGATTATATGTGAGGTATTAGGTGTCACACCGTATGAACTCTTGTCAGGAGCGGAGCATACAGGAACCAGAAGTAAAACAAATGAAATGTATGTATTTACAAAGGATACGGAACTGGGGATGCTCATAGAGACATATCAGCAATTAAGCGTAGAACAGCAGAAAAGATTACTGGGGTATATGGATGCACTGAAGGATTAAATTTTTGCGCAAGAATACGCATAAACGGATAAATTATGAAACAAGGGGTATGAAAAAATCGGAAGAAAAGAAAGAGAATGGTATCCAGGAGCAATTTATCATTTAATGGAAAGAGGAATCCGCAGACAGGAGATTTTTAGAGAAGAAACGGATTACTATATATTTATTGCAATATTAAAGAATGTAATGGAAAAATATGGAGCAAACCTGCATGCATATTGTTTGATGACGAACCATATTCATCTGTTATTGGAGACATATGAGGAGAAAGTTGGTAAGATCATGCAGAAACTTGCAGGAGATTATGCTAGAACATTCAATAGAAGATATGGATATAAAGGGCATTTGTTTGAGGATAGATATAAGTCATGTCTGGTTGAAACGGATGAATATTTTCTACAGACAAGCAGATATATTCATTTGAATCCAGTTAAGGCAAGGATGGTGTCGAATCCGGAGGATTATAAGTGGAGTTCATATCGCAGAATAATTAATCTATGTGATGATGGAATAACAACGAGTCAGAAAACATTGTCATATTTTGGAAACAAAAGCATATGGGGATACAGGGAATTTGTTGAAGATATAGCAAATAAATATGTGGTAACAGAAACGGAGATAAGAACAGTGATGGGGGAAGATGAATTAGGGATGCAAGAGGTGCCTGACACAATAAAATTTTTACAAGACGATCGAACATAGATTGTAAGTCCGATAAGAAATTCTGTTTAAAACGGGTGAATTTTGAACCATCCGGTACAACATCAAAGCCGCAGAAATCACGCAGTTCCTGAGAGTACTTCAAAAACACAATCAGGAGCGTGTCTGTCGGGATTGAGAAAATACGCTGGAATAGAAGTGCCTTGAGCTAGGATAAAGCTGGTGCTTGCGTGGTCTTCCGGTTCGGGCGTGAAAATGGGAAACAAAAGAAACAGGAACAATTTCATTAAGGTTAATGGTTTCATCAAGAAGAGAAAGAAACAAGTATCTGTCATTGTCGAAATTATTTTGGAAATTTTCAAAAACTTCTGCCCAAGAGAGCTGCTTATGTGTTATCATATGAGTATATCTCCTTTAGGTGGATTGGCTGATAGTTTTATGGCAACTCTATTTTACCATAAACCTTGAGGAGATATTTTATTTTTGCAACAAAAATATTAATATTAAAAATGATTTGGAGAATGATGGTACATATCGTGAATATGGGATTGCCAAGGATCATAAAAAAAATATTATTCCGGTAGGTGTGACAGGTTGGACTTCAAAATATATTTATGAAGAGGTATATAATGAAAATACAAGTAGAATGTTTATTGATAAATTGAACAATAAAGCAAGATTTGATCAATTGATTGACAATATAATGGAGATGATTGAACGCGAAAAAAAGAAGAAAGAAGCTGATATGAAAAAGGTATTGATGAAAAATGTATTCTCGAATGATGCATCTGAGCAAATAAATGTTTTTGTCAGTTTTCATTTCAGTGGAGCAAGACGGCAGGCAGAATTTATTTTGTCAATTTTAGAGGAAGAACAGGGGATAGACGCTGTTAGAGAGTTTGACAAGAAGAACGATGTTAGAGAGATTGAACAGTGGATTGATCAAAAAATAAAAAGCACTTCTGTAACAATACTGTTATTAAGCGAGGAAATTTCGGAAAGCAGATGGGTCGGTCGGGAGATTGAAAAGAGTATAGAAGGCAACAATAAATTTGTTTTGATAGATATTTCAAAGGGGCGATATGATAAGAAGTTCTTACATAAATATAAAATTGAATCAAAAAGTTTAGATGAAATATATCCAATTTATTCGGTAAATGAAATTAATAAAAGAGAAGAATTCGCGGATGTAGGAAAATGGGTGCGTGATGCAGTCGCAAATATATAATTTAATAGATTCTCCAAAGTTTGGTTGAGGTTCCAAAAGTTTTTTAGGGGCAAATAAAATAGTAGGGACAGACGCTAAAAATGGTTGAGTTTTTTAGGGTCATTCCATAGGGGCTAGCTAAAATTGAACAAAAGAGATGTTATCAGGCAGGTCTTTCAACCTGCCTGATCTGCTGTGCAACGAAACGTAAATTTAATCTTCCATATCAAAGTAAGTAACTGGATTATAGTCTGTTATTCCGTTTATAACTGGAGTGTTCCTTATTGCGTAAAGAAAGTGGGTTTAAAAATGTTCGAAGTTTCGATAGCCGCGTCCGAGTCTTTTTAAGTCTTTCACTTTTCGATTTAATGATTCGATAGGTCCATTGGAAAGGCGACTGCTATATATTTTTCCAGAACCGTGCTTTTCAACCATTACAAAGGAATTAATGATATAATCATGGTTCCGAATCAGTAGATTAGCAAAATCGACAAAGATTGAATTACCACAATGAAGATAATAATTGATCAGTTCATCAAGTTCAATGCGGGCATCCATGGGTTTTCCAGAATTCCGAGTATTGAATTGAATATAAAGTTCTTTCAGATCACGCAGCTCTCTCAGATTTGGATCAATCATGAAAAGTGAGTCTTCATAATCATAAGTGTTCATCATGTATCGGAGACGTGTATCCATTTTTAAATCTATATGGTAAATAATAGAAGATTGATTAGCAAGAATCAGCCAGCGGTATTTTTGTAGCAGGTAGACTTCTCGTGAAGGTGGAATGAATGTATGCTCATCAATAATGCCACCGTTGGCGATATACGCATCACGATTCCGTTTCTTAGAGCTTTTGATAAGATCTCGTATTGTATAGATCCAGTTTGTGAATAATCCATTGAATTACATGAAAAGAGTCTACAACCGAAACAGCATTGGGAAAGTATCGATTAACCCAGTTAATGTAGGGATTATACATATCTGAAATGAGATACTTTACCTTTGCTCGTTCTTCAAGTGGAATGGACATAAAATACGGCTCGGTATCGTTAGTTTTTCGGCTGCTTAATAGATCAATGGGATTACCGGTATAGAAGTCCTGAATGACCAATGCATAACGGCAGTTTGGATCAAGATCGAGGCAGACTTCATCTACTGAGATGATATCAGAAAGAGGAAGTCGATCCATTTTTACATAACGATCAAAGGTATCCAAAACATAAGTGTCAGAGACTTTGTATTTGGCAGCGATACTGGAAGCGGAGGCTGATAAGCCGCGGAAAGAATGAATGATCAACATATCTGTTGCATTCGTATTACGTTTCCTTTTATCTACAAAGTTGAAAGATTCATTGACGGTGTAAGAACAGGATTTGTTAATACAGCGCCATCGACGCTGCTTGGGCTTTAAAATCAGTTCGTAGCCGTCCTGAAGCATTGGATGATTAATTGTTCGAACTTTGATGCCACGTGAATACATCTTAAAACCACAGAGCGGGCAGAAATGACGTATTGGTTTGGTTTCAAGAGTTAGGATCTTCTTTGTACCGTTCGTAGAGATGTCAGAAATAAAAATATCGGCATCTTCCAAGTTTAATAATTCTGTGATACTATTCATTTGTCTCCTTTCTGAAGTATTTCGTTACAGAATTATCATACGAAAAGAGACAGAGAAGGGCAGGAAATCAAATGATTTCCTGCCCTGTCTTAATATTTATGGAGACCCCACTAAATGTCCTTATTAACAGACCCTACCAAAGAGAGACCCCACTAAACTTTGATTACTCTATTTTTCTTGTTAGGTTATGCATTTGAATTATTGAAACGCGAATTGTCATTTTGATGAAAAACGCTTGATAAACGATAAAAAAGAGAGTATTGTGAAAGTGAAGTATGGAAAAACATTTTAATAAATAAGAAATAATTTTAGATAAGTTATATTGCACAAAATGATATAGAATTCGGCTGCTTTGAATCGATGATAGATGTATTGTACAGTTAAAAGAAAAGGAAGGTAATAAAAATGGAAGTTGGAAATGAAATAACAAATCTGGTTGATGGTGTATTTAGCGATGGAGTGAAGTATATAGTTTTGCAGGCTATGAATAAAGTTTTGGAGGAGACTAAAGATAAAAAGTGTAAAACAGATGCAATAAAGAAGCTACATAATAAATCCAGGAAAGAAGATTTAATAAAAATAGTAAATGAATGGGATAAAAAAGAGAAGAATAAAGATATTGTTATTTATACCGAGGACGAAATACGGCAAATGTTTGATGAATTATCGAATGAATTATTTGATACAAATACAGACCGTGAAGAATTATGGGAAAGTTTTAAAAAATATGTGGAACAGTTTTCAAAAAATATTTGTAAAGAATTTTCTCAAGGAGAAAAAAGAATATTGAAAATATTGAATTCTGACAGCGAAAAGACTTATATGAGCATAAATGAAATAAAAAGCTCTCAAGAAGAGATAAAAAACTCTCAAAATAAGATCTTAAAGATATTAAGCCAAAATAAGGATATTCCTTTTCTTTCATTTTCAAGATCAACCGATGCAAAAATATGTGATTATGATCCGATGACCACTCATTTAATTAATTTTTATGATTGTGAAAAGGAGAATATAGATAGACGGATAAATGAATATGATGATGAGTTTGAATTTTATATATTGCGTTTTTTGATAAAAAATGTTGGTGCCAGTGCTATTAAGAGCGTTAAATTGAAAAGTATGAAAATATGGTATTGTCGTAAGGTGGATGATGATAATCCGGAAGATGGATATTATTATTGGTCGGTTGTGGATTATAAGAGTTTAGACTGTGAAAGTACTAATCTCATTTTATCAGGAGAAGATGAATGGATGAATATTTGTTTTAAACCGGATAAAATAGAGGAAGAGAATTATATAAATTATAATGATTTTTTAGCTGAATATAATTTTGATCGACTGCGTATTGAATTGGAATTGGAATTATCTGGTATTGGAGAAAACGCAGTACATCATGAATATATGTATTATTTATATTTAGGAAGAGAACCTGAACCTCAACAAGATGAAAATATTTGTGGAAAATATACAGTATATTCCGTTGAAATTGGAGGTCCTAAAGATAACACATTGGGAAGATAAGTTACTATTGCAAATTTGGAATTTATTTGGACGAGAGGAAATGTATGCCGGATATAATTAAGAAATGTGTTACAAGATATATTGTACCATTTTATTTTGATAATCAAAATAAGGGGTATGCAAAAATTTTAAATTATTTTCGAAACCAATATAATTATTCGAAATTAGGTTTGCCTAAAGATAGTCATTGGATAGAAAGAGGCTTTTGGGAGAATTATAAGTCTGATAATGCCAAACAAACGGAGATGGATATTTATACTTATTTGTTGAACATGCTAAAAGAATGTCCGGAAAATAGTGATAATTATGAAACTAATCTTGGAGTGTCATTGGTGCTTAAGACAAATGGTTCTTTATTAGATTTACAGTATCGTCCTACAAAAAGTGAAGATGCGATAAATTTTAAATGTACCGATTTGGGAATATTGATATTCAGAAATGGAATTGGTTTTGTCTGGTATGATATTAAATTTTCTAAGGAACCAGATGTTCAAACTTATGTTAAGTTTCAAAGTGAATTTAAAGAACTGGCCAGAATGCATCAAGTCTCGTTTTACCAAAAAAAAGGAAAAAATAACTATGAATTATTTTATATTGGTAACTGGTTAACAAATATAATTAATTCAGAACAGATGAAAATTCAATTTTGGGCAGAGCAACAAATAAAAAGTGGATTAGGAAAGCATATTATACCGGATAAGGCAATTTTGTTTCAATATTTGTTTGTTAATAATGAAAATAAACAGTTTAGAAATGAATTAGCTTTTGAGGTGGCAAATGGATATGATTTCAAATATCAGCCACCAAACTATTTGAATGACGAAGTTTATGAACCTTTTGGAAATACTGGTTTTTATGCTTCCAAAGCAGGGATTTCATGTATTGTTTCAAATAATGATACAAATGAAATTTTTTTTATGGATAATTTTCGGGAGCGGTTTATAAGGGACTATTTTTTTATTTATGTAATGTTATTATACCAGACGTATTCCTGCGAATATTACTCTAAATTATTGATGATACTTCCAGCTGATGCCAAGGCATTTGGAAAGAATGAAAAATATATAGAGTTTTTGGAAACAATAGATAGTCAGATAAACTTATTTTTAGTAAAAAGTATTTATGAAACGGTAAGTAATGTTCAGCATCAGAATGAAATATATCAATATATTAAAAGTAGACTATGTATTGAAAATAATATTAAAAGTTTGACAATAGGTTTGGAAGCATTACGGGGTATCGAAAAAGAAAAACGAAAAGAGGAACAGTCTGAAAAGGAAAAATATCGACGGGAAAAGGTAGAAGAAAAGGACCGGGCCTTAAATAAGGGGCTGATAGTGTTTGGCTTTTTGGTTGTAATATCAGCAGTAATAGATGCGTTAAATCTTGTGGATTGGTTTACAACAAATTTTTCGAAAATAAATTTGGGACATGTAGTATTCATGGGAGTAATTACTTTACTTACGGTATATATGTTTATTATATTGATTGTGAATACAAAAAATACTTAGTGGCATGGAAGTTTAAATGGAAATAAATACTGATTGATAAGAGGAATATAGGAGGAATATAGGATGAATTTTGATATTTTTAATGAAATAAAGTTTGTACATAAAGATTTGTTGTTGAAAACCAGTAAGACAGCAGAGCGCAGTATTATGGTTTCACCGTATAATGCTCTGGCAAATGCAAGGACAGCGCTTGAAATTCTGTGTAAAGGATTGAGAAAAGAAAATAGTATCAAGCAGATTTGTGCAAAAGATGGGAATCCAAATCTGGCTACAATGGTAGAGACCTGTATAGGAGCGGGCTTGTTTAAAAATGCAGATGCAGCAAGACATATTAGAGTAAATGGAAATAATACTTTGCATGCAAATAGCAAGTGTGAAAAGATTCATATCGTAAATGAGGAAAATGTAAAAATAGCATTGAAGTCTGTCCGGAATTTGTACAATTTAATGGGAGAGGCTTTTTTTAAACAAATAGGGCAGGTAGAGTTTGATGAAAATAAGATACCATTTGGCTTTTATGAGATTGTACGTGTGGTGCCAAAAGCCCAGAATGAAGTTGTTTTTGGGAACTATAATTATTTTGTAAAGGATCAAAAAGAAAATTACTACTATTTTCAGATTTTATGCCGGAATAGTAGCATTGAGGAAAATAATGATTTAGGAAAGAGAGGGATACTTACCATTAATAGAATAAAAGAGGATAAGGCAAGAAAAAGTTATCTTTTAAACGTGCATTATCCAAGTAATTTACTTGCTGAATCTGATAGGGATTATATAGCCTATTCCGTGTATGAGGATAGTATGTTGTTGTCGGAAATTAAAGAAGGTCAGCTGACAGAAAAGCAGATTCTGTATATAGCTATAGACCTTACAAATGTTCTGATTGAGTTGAAAAATATTGGTAAAGGAATTTATCTGAGAAATATTCAACCGGGGAATGTAATTATCACACCTGATGGAGAAAATTATATGGCAGCAGTTGTTAATATGGAAACAGCTAAAATAGAAGGGTATGAAGCAACTGTGTCTGGAAGCATGAGAAAACTAATTCCTGAAAATCCATATTTACCTTTTGAGGTAAGAAACGGAAATGCGGGGGACGCTATACAGTGGGACAAGGTGGATATTTATTCTGTTGCAAAGATTATGGTGTATTGCAAAAATTCCAGCATAGTGAAGGAAGAAATGAATTCTGATGATATTTATAATAATTTTTCCGATGAAGTAGCTGTGTTATTGGATGGAATTTTTAATACTTCTATAAATTTAATTGATGGGGTAGAGGTTTTTAAGGAGAAGTTAGAAAATGCACTTGTCAAATTGGCGTGATAATAGATCTTATAATATTGAAAAATATGTTTATAAAAATAATGTGAGTAACATATGGTGTGGCATAGGTTCGGATTCAAAGAGACATAAGGTATTCGTGAAAATTCTTAATTATGGGAATTTTTTAGATGCAAGTATGACTCTTGATTTTGTGAACGCATTTGAACAGGAAGCGATAACATTGAAAAGAGTATCCGAGTGTTCAAATGCTGTTCCAAAGTTATACGACTCATGGAATGACAGAAAGAATAAGAAATATATAATAGTAATGAAAATGGTTCCGGGAATATCATTAAGAAAATGGTTGGATACACATAAAAAAAATGAATTACAGGCGAAGGATATTTTTGTTAGAAAGTGTATTATAATCCAATTATGTGAAATAATGAGAGATATTAATAATAAATATAGCGCAATTGTACATAGAGATCTTAAACCTGAGAATATATTTGTGAATTTTAATGCAAACTTAAGAAGATGGGAGGTATATATTGTTGATTTTGGCTGTGCAAATCTAAATCATATAAGATATGTTGGAACAAAGAATTATCAGGCCCCTGAACAGATCGGAAAGAAGAATACGAAGGTAACTATTTGTAATAAAACAGATATATTTGCCATAGGTCAAATTTTTTATGAAATGTTATTAGGTGAACCTCCAAAAATTGGAATTGATTATTTGAGTAAAGCAAATGAAAAACAATGGATACAGGTTCCGGAAATGAATAGTTATTTGTTACAGATTCAGGGAGTTGATAAGATACAAAAAGTTTTGGAAGATATGACACGTTTTGATATGAATGACAGGTGTACATATGAAAGGATTATAACTAATTTAAAGAATATTAGGGTGGGATAAGCTTATGGAAGAGAATGTACAGAGTCTTTTTACAGAAGAAGAGTGGAATGTATTAAAGGAAAGAGGAACTGAAATATGCAGACAAATGAAAGAATTGCCATTGCATATAAAAGTTTCTTCAGAGAGAATGGGAAAAGAAAATGAATGATGCTATAATCAAATTACATCCAAAAAATTATAAAGAAATTTCTGATAAAATAATATTCTATATTAACGAGCAGAAGGTATCGGAAAATAATTTTGATCTTATTTTTCAAAAATTAAGATCTTCAAAAACGTTAGTTGTAACTTCGTATAAAAAAGATGTTGCTGCAGAAAGAAGGTACTCTTTGTACATTGATCAATATGTCATAAATTTTATGGGAAGTGATTATCTTAATTTACAATGTACAAGTATTTTAAGTGGAAAAAAGGCGATAGAAAAAAAGAATGAACTTTATAGGACAAAAATTTTTACAGTTATACCATCAGGCGGTGTTTTTGTAGTTTACAATAAAATAATACATCCAGAGGTGGCGGACAATTCATGGAAAATGGATCAGGACATTTATAATGAATTGTTGGATTGTATGGATGAATATTTCGAATCGGATGAAGAGGAAAAGGTAGAGGATGAGAAGAAAGAAAAAATAAGAATATCTGAACGTTTTAGAAGAAATATCATTTGTCCATTTCGGGATTATACTGATAAGGAACATTGGGTTGAACAGTATAAGAAAACACAAGGAGAAGGAGTAGAATACTATAAACGTATATATACTAAGAAAAACGATAAGGGATCTGTATATGGATTTTACACAAATGATATAAACGCAGATCCGGAAACCTCTTTTTTTAGTGTTGGCGACAGAGTTACTGTTACGAATAATGGCCAAATTGAACATGGAATATATACTGGAGTTATAGAGGAAATCGATAATGAAAGTGAGGATTCTGTTATCTTTTTTATTGCGTTTTACCGTCAGTTAGATGATCAAGATTTACCAGAATCGGGTAAATTGGTGATGTCTGTAAATGATACCCAGACAAAAGTGCGCAGCCGTGTAATACGAAGTATGGAACGCGGTAAGGTAGAGTCAAAATATATGTATCATGTTTTTAATGATTTTTCTGTAGATGGATATGAAGAGGTTCCAGATGATTTAAAAAATTATCTGGTTGAAAAAATGAAAGATAAATATCCACCAAATCAGATGCAGTTAGAAGCAATTATAAAAGGAATTTTGACCAAAGATCTTCTTCTTGTTTTGGGACCACCGGGAACCGGAAAAACAACGGTAATTAGTTTCTGGGTTGAATATTTTATAAAAAAAGGAAAAAGGGTTTTAATTTCATCCCAAAATAATGCTGCTGTAGATAATGTATTAGCCAGATTTGGAACAATGGCTGAAACGGTCAGGCTTGGCAATGAAAATAAAGTGCAGGAGAATTGTAAACCTTATTTACCTCAGAATAAGATTGCATCAATGCAAACGCATTTTAATGAGAATTATTGCCGGGTGGAAAATGAAATTATACATAATAAAGAAGAAATAAAGAGATACAAGGATAAAATTCAAAAATTTCAGGATTTATATCTGCTTTTTTTTGAAAAAAGCAAACGCATTGATGAAATTATAAATTCATTTAAAAAAATAATGACGAATCTTATTAATTTATACAATAATGTTTGCTCTGTAGAAAAAGAAATCGATTCCATTATGGAGGCGAGGGCTCACAAAGAAATATTTTTACAAAGGTATCAGACGAAAAGTTTTATTGAAAGATTGTTTAGAAGAAAATATGCGGTTCGAGTAAAGAACGAACTTGCATTGAGTGAGGATAAGTTAAGTTTTCTTAGACAAAAGTATGTGGATGTGGTAACAGAGTATAATGATGCAGTAATTGGAGTGGGTAATGCCATATTTGAGTTTAGAAAAACTGGCATAGTGAAAGAATATTACAGAGTATTGGGGATTGTCACAGCTTATACAGATAGGGCATCTTTACCGGACTTTATACCACAATTCATGGGGGAAGTTGCAAAGTTATATCATAATCCTTCGTATCAAAAGAATTTGAATAAAAATCTGAGAATTATTAAAGAGGAGATGCTTAATATTGATCAGATTGAAAAGGCAATATCGAAGATGGAATATGCTTTGCAAGACTGGAATGATATGGTAAATAGTGACCGTAATGATGTTATGCAGAATGCATTGCTGGAGACTTGTCAAATTGTTGGAGCTACCTGTATTGGGATTAATTCAAATCGGGATTTTGCAAAGGTTAAGTTTGATGTGGCTATAGTAGATGAATCGGGACAGATACAAATTCATAATGCATTGGTTCCAATGAGCAGAGCAGAGAAAAACTTACTTTTGGGAGATTATAAACAAATACCTCCGTGTGCAAATGATGATGTTATTGCAGCATGTAAAGCAGATGAAATTGATACTAAGCTTTTAAATATGAGTTTTTTTGAATACATATTTGAATCAATGAGGAAGAAAACGATAGAACAGTTAGAAAGCAGGGGATTAGACAGAAGTACAATTTTAAAGCCGATTTTGTATGATTATAAACCACAACCATTTAAACAATTTGATTCTGTAACAGTCGAGAATATGATTTCTCGAGTTACAAATGATCCTAAAAAGCTGGTAAATTTGAACAGTCAGTTCAGAATGCCGGGAAATATATCAGATATTATATCTGAATGGTTTTATGAAGGAAACTATTATTCTAGTTATAATATGGAAAATTTTAAACCTTTAGTTCCTATGACAGATAAACCATTAGTTGTTATTTCGACAAGTGAAGCGGTTGGACGTATAGAAAGTCAGCCATCAAGTAAGATGGGATATCAAAACGTTTATGAAGCACAGTTAATTTCTGATATTGTAAATAAGGTTATTGAGTCTAAGGCTGGCAGTGAGAAGGAGAAGTTTCTTGAAAAAATAGAGGAAAATATAGGAATAATATCGGCTTATGGTGCACAGGTGAGATTAATAAGAGAATTTTTGGAAAAAAAGCAATTGGGAATTAAAGAGTCACAAATCAAAAGCATGGTTGCATCTCTTGATAGCTTTCAGGGACAGGAAAGACCACTTATATTATATAGCTTGACACGTAGTACAACATATAAAAAACCGGAAATGGGAAGAGTGGGTTTTATGAAGGAACTCAGAAGATTAAACGTTGCATTTACCCGGTGTCAAAAGCAATTAGTTATTGTTGGAGATCTTGATTATTTGGAAAATTGTATGAATATGGAGAAAGATGGGATATGGCCATGCGAGGATCAGGAAGAAGCAGGAGTGATTACACAGACCATGATTAATCAGTGTGCGGAATGTTCTGCGATGTGTGAACGGAAATTTGCCAGGTTTATGAGGTTATTAATGCAGCATGTAAATAAGGGGGCTGGAAATTATTTAAAATCAGAAGAATATATGAGAAGGAAAGTATAGATGAAGAGTGCTAAAGAAATTAAAGAAGAGTCAAAAATACGATTTTTAGAGAGATTTGATGGTAAACCTAAGTTACAACTTTTATATTTTCATACTTTTTTATGTCCAATTGCTATGGCGGAGGCGATGGTTAAGGAACATATAATTGAAGATTATGATGCATTTGAACTGCTGGTTCTTCGGTTATATGATGCTGGCTTTCATGAAGTAAGAGATATTGCTTCGTTATCAGGTATGAAAAATATAATGATTGAGAGAGCGTTAAATAACGAAATAATGGTATATCATCATATTGATATGGCAACTGGAGAACTTACAGAAATGGGGCGGAGGACATTAGCAGAGAATGCAAATGGTAAAGCGCAGAGCCATGTAATGTATAACACACCTAGAAGAATGCAGATAGAGGCGGCAACGGGAACGGTTATTCCGAGTTATTTAGAAGAAAATAATATAAAATTTTTGAAAACTATTCTTGAGGAAAAAGCAGATGGGGTAGTTCCAAGGGAATCAGTTCGGTATGATGAAGAGTTAAGAAATGAGATAAATGCGCGCTTACTCGAATATAAGCATATGGATATTTTGAATGAGGGTGATACTATTGTTTCTATAGAATCTTTGCATACGACGCAGATATATTACAGGTGGGCTTATTTGGTAAAGTTTGAAGGAATGAAATATCCCATGGTTGTAATGCAGGGTAAAAAGTCTATTAGTAATGTAAATGCGGAAACTATAAAAAGGGAAAATTATGGAAAGAAAGTTGTGGTTCCACTGGCAATATCTGTAACAGATGCTGCGTATTTAAGAAATAATAATATGCTTTTTGAGGATGTGATAGTTAGAAAAGATGATGCCTTTGAATATTTATCTGAAAATACATTAAATTTCAAATTTCATGTTGAACAGGATGATATACAAATTGAAAATGAGAAAGCAGTATTTGAAGATGAGCGTGTTATGGACGTTGAGGAGAAAACTGATAATTTGTAATAGAAATATATTTATGCAGGTAGAAATGGGAGGAAATTTATAATGTACAATACAAAGATTACTTCCGAGTGGACATGTGAATGTTTGACAAATAATCCTTTGAGATTAAAGCGATGTGCCGTATGTGGAAAAGAAATCCCTTACAGAATAGTTGAGAAGATTTATCATGAAGAAATAAAAGTTCAAAAAGATTATATTTATAATGAGCACTTAAATAAAGCAACTATTCGATGTAATAAATATGGAGAAAGAATGCAAAAAATGCAAAAAATTATTGCTCCAATAACGATAGCTTTAATTGTTATATGTACAGGATTACGAAATTATTATTTCCCGCAAGATATAAAAAATGATATAAAACAGTATCAAATGTTAAGAGAAGAGCGCTTTATGACAGATATATCTGGTATGGGAGATAAGCTGACAGGTTGGAAGTCGTCTTGTCTGATTGTAAAAAGGACATTAGAGAATTCAAAAGAAGCAGTGTCGGTAGTAGTAGATAGATTATTTGACGGAAGTAAAAGAAAATATAAAAATCTTAATGAAAAGAAATTTATTAAAATACAAAAGAAGATAAGGACGGTGATTAATTATGTTACAAGAAAGTTTAAATAATTATTTTATTATTGCATCGATTGCGGTAGGAGCATTCTCTATTTTGTTAATATGGATTTACCTGTGGGAAACTGCACATGGGATTTATATAATAGATTTTATTACATATAAAAAATATATTAATTGTCCATTTGCATTTTCTACAATTATGTTGGTTATTCTTTGGCTTACAACGGAGAAACTTGATGATAAATTGATAAAGTGCTTTTGGGGGCTTTCAGGTGCCTGGGGTATTACAGCAGTGGTGACATTGATTATTTCATCGTTAATAACTAGCAAAGTGGAGAATAAGAAATCAATGAGGGTAGCAATATTACCATGTATTACAAAAGTGATTATAATGGTGACGGTTCTTTGGCTTGTATACTAATTTGATATATTTTGTGAATGATTTGAAAGGACGGTGGTGTAGCCCACCGTCTTTTCATTATCTTCCCACATAAACCGAAATCATCGGGGAAAGGGTATGTTGACATCTTGATTTCATTATGATATATTAGGTAACA
>ERZ810487.45-NODE-45-length-71363-cov-27.8174_pt1 | contig 71363 bp, 57 predicted proteins | sample MGYA00520492_ERZ810487 | MGnify/ENA primary metagenome ERZ810487 (study PRJEB31588, sample SAMN03399917) | human gut metagenome | study: EMG produced TPA metagenomics assembly of the PRJNA231909 data set (A prospective, longitudinal analysis of the... | reverse complement strand
AGAACATCGTGGGTGGACTCTACACCATTATTTCCGAAGGTAAATTTACGCAATCATTTTTGGATAATTCTGCTTGCTATTATGTACATTTCGATGTAGAATTATAGATAAATAGTATACTATACATAGGAGGAAACGTATGCGTAAGAATTACTTTCAAGATGTGAAAATTGCGGATAAGCTGAAAATGATTATGAAAGCAATTTTTGCAATTTTACTGGTGAACAATATTCTGTTTGCAATTTTAATGCTTGTATTTGGACATCCGGTATGGATTATCATTCCTGTCATTGCAGTAGTTGGTATGCCATTGCTTTCCAAAATGATCATTCAGGAACTGACACAAAATATTCTTGAACCGTTAGACCAGATAGAAAAGGCCGCAGATGACATGGCACACGGAAATCTCGAAATTGATATTCCTTATCAGGGGGAAGATGAACTGGGAAAGCTTGCAGAAAGTTTCCGCAATACATCTTTTTATTTAAGGGGTGTTGTGGACGATATCAATCAGCTCCTTACAGAGTTTGCAAAAGGAAACTTTGATGCGAGATCCCATGATATTGAAGCCTATCAGGGAAATTTCGGTGAAATTTTAAAGAAACTGGAAGCGACAGAAAATAATCTGAGCCAGACGATCAAAAATGTACAGGAATCTTCCAATCAGGTATCCGCAGGAGCTGACCAGCTGGCACAGAGTGCGCAGGGACTGGCAGAGGGAGCTACCGATCAGGCAGCGGCAGTACAGCAGCTGACATCTTCGGTTGCCGAGGTTGCTACACATATCGAAGAAAATACAAAGTCTACAGACAGTGTACATGACCAGGCAAAGCAGGTTGCAATCAAGGCAGACAGCGGAAGTGCAAAGATGAAAGAACTGGTCGAAGCCATGCAGCATATTTCAGAGACCACCAATGATATCCAGGTTGTCATCGGAAAGATTGAAAGCATTGCCAGCCAGACAAACCTGTTGTCTTTAAATGCATCCATTGAGGCTGCGCGTGCCGGTGAAGCAGGAAAAGGATTTGCGGTTGTTGCAGAACAGATTAAAAACCTTGCGGAAGAGAGTGCTTCTTCGGCAGAAGAAACCCGTGTCATGCTGACAAACAGTCTGAATCAGGTGGGTGTCGGAAGCTCTGTTGCAGATGAGACTTCCCAGTTTATGTCGGAAATGATCGAACAGCTGGATGCGGTTGTTATGGAGGTGGCTAAGATCCGTCAGATTTCTGATCAGCAGGCAGAATCGGTAAAGCAGATTTCCGCTGCTGTTGAGCAGGTAAACGGGGTTGTGCAGTCTAATTCTGCTACTTCTGAAGAAGTAGCTGCAACCAGTGAAGAACTTTCTGCATCTGCTGAAAGTCTGGATGAGATGGTATCTGATTTTGTTCTTCGTAAATAAGATACGAACAGATGACTGGCACATTGTACAGATGAGGTGATTTTATGCCGTCGATCATGGTGTATACGGAAGAAACATTTTATTATACAGACGGAATCCGTGTTGTTGCGCGGGAAGAATATATGCGGCCGGATGTTACGGAACTGAGTTTCTACCGGAAAGAAGGTTTCTGGTTTGGATTTGAAGCTCCGTATTCTATTTATACCATGCAGGGAATCCGTGCATTGATTGAGTTGAAACTCAGACAATACGATTGTACACCGGAATTTCGCTATACGCGTAAGAAAATTGAATATAGTTACAGTGAAAAAAAGATTCTCGATTCCGTGATTTTTTATATCACGAAATCCGATCAGCCGGGAGTTTTGTCTGTGATGGAGGAAATTAATCATTCCACTCATCTGTGTTTCTGGAACATGAAAGTGCCATACCATGATTTTGGGGAAATCCGTAAACATACCGATGCGGTATTTTACGGAATGTTTCAACAAAAAGCGCAATAGTTCTTGACTTTTTCGGCAAAAGTTCTATAATACATTCTCGGTAATAGAGGATGTGTCGAATGAATAAAGAGAGAGATTATTTTTTTGATAATTTGAAAGCGGTATTGATATTCTTAGTCGTGCTGGGACATTTTTTGCTCCCTATCCACGGAGAAAGTGTTCTTGTGGTGGTAAAGCGCCTGATCTATGTATTTCATATGCCGCTTTTTGTATTTGTGTCAGGTTATTTTGCAAAGAAAATATATAAAAACGGGCAGTATAATTTTAAAAAAATATTGTATCTGATCAAGGCGTACATCATATTTGTTATTGCAATTCAGATAGTATATGCACTGTGTGGATTCCGGGATTTCTCAGAGATTAATTTTTTCTCGCAGAGTGGGGCACCGTGGTATCTGTTTGCCATGATTGTGTGGTATCTTACCATTCCTGTCATCCGGAAGTACAAAGAGATACCGGTATTAATCGTGACGGTTGCGCTGGCCCTGATCGCCGGATATTTCAAAAATATCGGCGATTTTTTGTGCATGTCCCGTATTCTGGTATTTGGTCCGTTCTTTTATCTGGGATATTATATGGAACAACCGGTGCTTGAACGGGCATTGCGACCGGTTTACCGGAGAGTTGTTGTACCGGCTGCTGTGGCAATCTGTGCGGGAATTCTGGCGTTTGGCTCAAAGTTAAAAGATGAGCTTGGCATGGTCTATGAAAACATTTCCTATTATGAACTGGATGATGTGTGGGAAGGACCGTTTGTTCGTCTGGCACTGATGATTGCCGCGTTTCTGATTTCGTGGGCGATTATGTTTTTTGTGCCGCGTGGGAAAACCTGTCTGTCAGTGATTGGACAGAATACGATGCCGGTATATATGCTGCACCGGATCCTGCGGGATATCCTGATGTTTGCAGGAATCTATGACTATCTCGGAGACTGGGGATGGTTTGCGCTGTTTGTTCTGATTTGTTTGAGTATCTGCGTGATTTACCTGCTTGTTAATCCAAAGGTAGTAAATCAGGTAAATAAGATTCTGGCACTGTATACCCCGCGGCTGTGGGGCAGAATACGCCGGAATCAGGCGATATAAAGGAATCGTAGATTGACGTTTCCTCCTATATTTTCTAAGCTTAGAACCAGAAAGATATAGGAGGAATTTTTTTATGGATGCAAAAAAGTTTGGAGTACTCTGGTATTATGGAAAAATGTCTGCACGGATACTTAATGGTGTAACGGCACAGAGTATGATAGAAGTAATTCGTATTTGACAATTCCAAAAAATGATTATATAGTGGCAGAAAAGAACTTTTGTTTTCACAGAGAAAATACACTGAGGGAGGAACGTAATAATGTACGAATTTACGCAGGATTGTCTGACGGGCATCGACCAGATCGATGAAGAGCACCGAAAACTGTTTTCGCTGATCAATGAAGCGGTTGAACTGCCGAAAGAAGCACGCACACCACAGACGGTAAAAAATATACTGGAACATTTAAGTGATTATGCCGTAAACCATTTTGCACACGAAGAAGCCTATATGGAGGCACAGAACGATCCGGAACTGCCGTTGCAGAAAAAAGAGCATCAGGCATTTGCCGATCACGTAAAACTTCTGGAAAAGCAGCCACTCACCGGGGAGAATGCATCGGCGATGCTCGATGAGATTCTGACCTATCTGGTACGCTGGCTGTACCGGCATATTTTAAGCAGTGACATGATGATCGGAAAAATGCAGAAAGAAGATCCGTTTGTGTTTACCGCGAAATATTATACGGGAATTGAACTGGTAGACAGGGAACACCGGAAGCTGTTTGAGATTATCGGAGAGGTAAATGCACTGATCCATAACGACCTGCTTCATGACAAATACGATGAAATTGTACGTCTGCTGGATGAACTCCGGGAATATACCAAGTTTCATTTTGAAGATGAAGAGGCCTATATGCAGAAAATCAACAGCCCGATGCTGGAAGCGCAAAAGAGGGCGCATCAGGCATTTGTGGACAAGCTGATGAGTATCGATCTGGATAAGCTGGAAGAAATTGATGACAACCAGCAGGAATATCTGCATGAGCTGATCGAGTTCCTTGGCGGATGGCTGATCAATCATATTTTAAAGATGGATACGCAGATTGCAAAAACAGAACAGTAATTATTATGTGCGGTGAAAGGATTATTTTCACCGCATTTTAATATGTCAATTTAATATGAAACTTATATAGAAAATACGTTATCCTTTTTAAAAATATTCTTTATAATAAAAGATAGCGAGATTGAGAAAAGGAAGTGTATTTTTATGGCAACAATTTTTCCAAGGGAACAGAAGGCAAAAATGCTTTTTGAAAAGATTAAAGAGAATCCGCAGGCATGTGAGCGCCTGATGGAAACGTTTTATGATGCGCTCGGAGTGGGCGATGATTATGAGGGCAACGGTCTTTCTGCGGAGCAGTTCGCAACCGCACTGTTTCGTTCTTATGAGGAAAAGGATCTGACGGCGTTTCTGATGGCAATCTGCCAGAACAGTATGTTTGATCTGCTGCGGAATTCGTTTCTGGCTCCGTTTCGTTTTAATGCCAATGGTCAGACAAATCCCTATATCCTGACGGATGAGGATGGAAAATTAATTCCGGATATCAAATTTCATGTCAGTGACAAAAATTATGAGCAGTTTTTTAAGGTATTTCAAAAGAGTGAACAGGTGAAGATGTATCTGGCATACGGATTCCGTAAACGGCATTGTTATGACAGAGATACCATGGAAGCACAGGAAATCCGTATGGGAGAGCATATCGGAGTGCTGCTTGTCTATGAAATGCCGGATACGGTAAAAATACAGGAGACAGAAGCGCAGGCATATGCGGCCATCTGGGATATCCTGATGGATCTGCAGAAATCCCTGCCACGTTCGGTCGTTTATTACGGACAGGATTCCATGGAAAATAAGGGAAACCGTTACGATGCACTTGGGGTGTTTTTGCCGATGTACCATTTTCGGAAGGCATTGGAGAAAAACATTGATATTGCAAACAAAATTGTATTGATGCATTAAGAAAGAGGATGATGATTCATGCAAACCACTGCAATACCTAAAAATCACATGGATATCCCATGGCATGAGTACAGCGGCCACGGAAATTGTCCGATTACAGAGGCAGACCTGACCGAAAAAGCTTCAATCGTCGGCCGTGTCGGCCTGATGCTGTTATCCTGTGGAACGGGAGCCTGGCGTGTCCGCAGTTCCATGAATACGATTTCACAAAATCTCGGAATTACATGTTCGACAGATATCGGTCTGATGTCGATTGAATATACCTGTTTTGATGGAACGAGTGGATTTTCCCAGTCTCTTTGCCTGACCAATACCGGAGTCAACACATCAAAACTGAACCGGCTGGAGCGTTTTATCGGTGAATTTTCAACCGTAGGGAAAACCATGACGGGCGAACAGCTCCATGATCATCTGGATGAGATCGACCGGATTCATGGACTCTATTCCCCGGTGGCTTTGGGATTTGCCGCGGCACTGGCATGCGGCGCATTCACATTTTTGCTTGGCGGAGGACCCGTGGAAATGCTGTTTGCTTTTTGCGGGGCAGGACTTGGAAACTTTGTCCGCTGCAAACTGACAAAGCATCATCTGACACTGTTTCTCGGGATTGTGGCATCCGTTGCCTCGGCGTGCGTTACCTATACCATTCTGCTTCGGATCGCAGAGCTGATTGCCGGGGTTTCCCTGCAGCATGAGGCGGGATATATCTGTTCCATGCTTTTTATCATTCCGGGCTTTCCGTTTATTACAAGCGGAATTGACCTTGCCAAGCTGGATATGCGTTCCGGGCTGGAGAGGCTGACCTATGCGATCATTATCATTGTTGTTGCGACCATTACGGCATGGCTGATGGCACTGCTTTTGCATCTGCATCCGGTGGATTTTCCGGCGCTTTCCATGTCCGTTCCCATGCATATCATACTGCGTCTGGTCTTCAGTTTCTGCGGCGTGTTCGGATTTTCGATTATGTTTAACAGTCCGTGGAAACTGGCGGCAACGGCAGCACTGATCGGAGCAGTGGCCAACACCCTCCGGCTGGAGCTGGTGGATCTTGCTTCATTTCCTCCGGCTGCGGCTGCTTTTGTGGGAGCACTTTTGGCAGGAATCCTTGCATCATTGATCAAAAACCAGGCGGGATATCCAAGGATTTCACTTACGGTTCCGTCGATTGTCATTATGGTACCGGGACTGTATCTGTACCGGGCAATTTACAATCTGGGGGCGATGTCTTTGAATACCTCTGCATCCTGGTTTGCTTCTGCAATTTTAATTATTGTGGCACTGCCGCTTGGTCTGATCTTTGCAAGAATTCTGACCGACCGGACATTCCGGTATTGTACATAGAAATACGTCTGTTTCCTTACGGCTCCACAAATCCCGGAAAGATACTGACACCTCTTTATTTTAGAAAAGACTTGCAAAAACAGACCAATTGAAGTAAGATAAGATACACAAAACAGGATGTCTGAAAAAGACTATAGATTTTACGGTTTCTGATTCAAACCGTCGGTCTATAGTCTTTTTTTGCGGAACATCCGGCAGAAAAGAGGAGTTTGTATGAATCAGGAGTACATGAAAACAAGAAAAATCCTGCCGCTGGTGCTTTCCATGTCACTTCCCATGGTCATATCCATGGCAGTGAATGCATTGTATAACATTGTGGACAGTTATTTTGTGGCAAAGATCAGTGAAGATGCGATGACGGCGCTTGCCCTTGTGTTTCCGATGCAAAATCTCGTCAATGCCATTGTTATCGGATTTGCGATCGGAATCAATGCAAGGGTCGCCTTTTATCTGGGAGCAAAAGAGGAGAAACTGGCGGATGAGTCGGCATCCGTGGGGCTTTTGTTAAATTTGATCCACGGTCTGGTGCTGGCACTGCTTTGTTCTGCCATTATGCCATCGTTTCTTCGGATGTTTACAGGCGATACACAGGTGATCGCACTGGCATGCACGTATTCCACGCGGGTATTTGCGTTTGCACCAGTGATCGGTCTGGGACTTGCATATGAAAAGATCTTTCAGGCAGTCGGGCGGATGAAGGTGTCGATGATCTGTATGATGCTCGGATGTGTAACCAATATTATTTTAGATCCGGTTATGATCTTTGGTCTGGGACCGGTACCGAAGCTTGGAATTGCGGGTGCGGCTTATGCCACGGGAATCGGTCAGTGTGTGACGCTGGCGGGGTATCTGCTGTTTTATTTTGCACGTCCGATGCATGTAAAGGTCAACGTCGCAAATATGAAGACAACCGGAAACGTAATGAAAAATATTTATACCATCGGAATTCCGGCAACTTTAAATCTTGCACTTCCTTCCATTCAGGTGTCCGCATTAAATGCAATCCTTGCGCCGTTTCCGGGAAGTTATATTCTGGTGCTCGGAGTTTATTATAAACTGCAGACATTTATTTATCTGACGGCAAACGGAATTGTGCAGGGAATCCGGCCGCTCGTTGGATATAATTATGGAGCGGGAGAATATGACAGGGTGAAAAAGATTACGCACACCTCCATGGGATTGATCGCACTGGTTATGGTTATGGGAATGGCAATTTCCTGTGCAATTCCGCAGCAGCTGATGGGATTGTTTACCACAAGCCGCGCAACAATGGAAATCGGAGGTGCGGCACTCAGAATCATCAGTTTTGGATTCGTGGTATCCTCGGTTTCCGTTACATTTTCCGGAGTCCTGGAGGGACTGGGAAAGGGCATGCCATCACTTTTGATTTCTCTTGCGCGCTATATCGTTGTGATGCTGCCGGTTTCTTTTGTGCTCAGCCGGTTGTTACAGGCATCGGGTGTGTGGTACGGATTTGCCGTTACCGAGTATATCGTAGCGGTTCTTTCCTATTATATATACAAATTCCATATGAGAGATATAAAAGGGTAACAAAATAAAAAAAGTGTGGTACAATAGTTAAAATATGGATAAGAGAAAAGGAATAAGGAGGAGTCGGTTATGCCATACTCAAACGCCACCAAACAGGCATTTGCAGATGCTCTTCGAAAACTGTTGGAACAGAAACCTTTTGCGAAGATCAGTGTATCACACATTTGCGAAGAATGCGGAATGAACCGCAAAAGTTTTTATTATCATTTTAAAGATAAATATGATCTGGTCAACTGGATTTTTGACACTGAAATTACAAAGATTTTTTCAGAAGAAGAATGGAAAAATGCCGGCTTTACATGGGATATACTGGAAAAAATCTGTGAGTATTTTTATAAACACCGGACATTCTATTCGAAAGTACTGCAGATTGAGGGGCAGAACTCTTTTACAGAACATTTCCGGGATATTTTAGTCCCTGTCAATCGTAAATTTCTTGCGATGGTAGAGGAAGAGGAAAAAGGAGAGCACGACGAATTTTATATTCATTTCTTTTCGGATGCATTTCTGGCAGCACTGGTGAGATGGCTTGAGGACAGGGAATGTGTGTCCCCGCAGGAATTCAGTGCACTGTTGCGTTCGAGTGTGGAAATGATTGCAAAGTATGTGCTGCACAGTCAGAAATAAGGGCAGAAGTATTCTGTAATCTGGAAAAATTCGACAAATTTTACCCACATTCGTGCATTTGTCCACTTGAATTTAAGAAGAGAAAAGATATAATACTTTTCAGATTACACAAAAACATTTCTGTCATGTTATGGCGACAGAATGAAAGGAAGTTGAGATTATGAATAAAATGTCATTACAGAAGAGTATTCAGAACTTTGGAATCAAGCAGGCCTTAAAGTATATGGAGAAAGATCCGGAGGAGAATATTCCGAAACTGATGGATATGGTTGACAAATTTGCACCGGACGGATGGTATGAGGCACAGAGAAATATGATCCGCAAGGTGATTCAGGAGAGGGGAAACTGGTACCAGCTGATTCTTCGCATTTATCAGCTGAATCCGGAAGTCCGTAAGGCATTCTTCCAGAATTTCATTTTCAATGCAAGCTTAAAAGGCAGCGCACTGCAGGAGCAGCTTGCTGAAGAAAACAACTGTAACATTCCGTGGGCAATTCTGTTAGACCCTACCTCTGCATGTAATTTACACTGTACCGGATGCTGGGCAGCAGAGTATGGCCATCAGCTGAATCTGGATCTGGATACGATTGATTCTATCGTACGTCAGGGTAAGGAGCTTGGTACCTATATGTATATTTATACAGGTGGAGAACCATTGGTACGTAAAAAAGACCTGATCAAGATCTGTGAGATGCATCCGGATTGTGAATTCCTTTCTTTCACAAACGGTACTTTGATTGATGAAGAGTTCTGCCAGGAAATGCTTCGTGTCAAGAACTTTGTTCCGGCGATCAGTCTGGAAGGATTCGAGACAGCCAACGATGGACGAAGAGGCGAAGGTGTATTTGATAAAGTACAGCATGCCATGAGCCTGTTAAAGAGCCATGGTTTACCATTTGGTATTTCCACCTGCTATACCAGAAAGAATTTAGATGATGTAACCAGCGAAAAATTCTTTGATATGCTGGTTGAGAGTGGTGCATTATTTGTATGGTTCTTCCACTATATGCCGGTTGGAAATGATGCAGCAGTGGAACTTCTGCCTACACCTGAGCAGCGTGAGGAAATTTTCCATCGTATCCGTAAGTTCCGTCAGACAAAGGCAATATTTAGCATGGATTTCCAGAATGACGCACAGTTTGTCGGCGGATGTATCGCCGGTGGACGAAGATATTTACATATCAATGCCAAGGGTGATGTGGAGCCATGCGTATTTATTCATTATTCCAATGCAAATATTCATGACTGCAGCCTGCTGGATGCTTTAAAGAGCCCATTATTCCAGGCATATCATGACAACCAGCCGTTTAATGACAATATGCTTCGTCCGTGTCCGATGCTTGAGAACCCGGATAAGCTTGGAGAGATGGTAAAAGAGTCAAAGGCAGTAAATACCGATTATCAGTCACCGGAGACACCGGAACATCTGAAAGAAAAGGCTGCTCCTTATGCCGAGAACTGGACACCTACAGCAGAAAAACTCTGGAACAAAGAAAAAGAAAAGATTGCAGCAGGAAAAGCCGGCGTGGAACAGTAATGATAAGTTTTCTCAATAAGGACAGCCGGATTGCTGTTGTATAAAGTGTGGGACTCCGCTATTTATCGGATGATAGATGGTGTGAGTCCTTTTTTTATGCTCTTTTTTGCACGCCGTGGTGACTAAAAAAATACTTGCAAATTGGAAAAATGGGGCATAAAATACGTTTTTAAACAGGAAGACAAAATTATAAATCAGTTATTAAGGAGGAAACAACGATGTTAAAGTGTTTCAAAAATTTTGATGCAAAGAAAACCGGACTTTTTGCAGCAGGTGTACTGTTTGGTACCGCAGGAATCAAGATTCTTTCCAGCAAGGATGCAAAGAAACTTTATACAAATTGTACAGCAGCCGTACTCCGCGCAAAGGAAGTTGTTTTAAAGACCGCTACAAAGGTACAGGAGAATGCAGAGGATATCTATGCAGAAGCAAAGCAGATCAACGAAGACCGTGCAGCAAAAGAAGAGGAAGTATTTGATGGTGAGGAAGTAACCAAAGAGACAACTGCCGAAGAGACAGAAACTACAGAAGAGACAGCAGAAGCATAAAAACGCATGAAAGAGATGTTACCTTATATGTAACATCTCTTTTATCGAAAGCAGGTTATAGATATGAAATTTCAAATCAGACATGAGATAAGAGGAAGAATGAGGATTCATGTGATCCAGAGTCGTATGTCATTTGCACAGGCAGATACATTACAGTATTATCTGGAACAGTGTGAATCTGTGATTTCCGCAAAAATTCAAAATCGTACCGAAGATGTGACCATTTGTTATGAAGGAAACAGAGATGCAATCCTTGAAGTGTTAAAGGCATTTTCGTATGAAAAGACGGATGTTCCGGATACCTATATTAAAAATTCCGGAAGAGAAATGAATCAGCGTTACTGGGATCAGCTGGTGGAGCAGACGTTCTGGCATTTCGGTAACAAACTGTTTCTGCCGTTTTCCGTTCGTGCAGTAATCACAACGGTGAAATCCGTGAAGTATATCTGGAAAGGGCTTCAGACTCTGTTTCAGGGTAAGATCGAGGTTCCGGTACTGGATGCAACTGCCATTGGTGTTTCCATTATCCGTGGTGATTTTGCGACCGCAGGATCTGTGATGTATCTGCTTGGTATCGGAGAGACGCTGGAAGAATGGACACATAAGAAATCCGTGGGAGATCTGGCACGCAGTATGTCACTCAACATCAGCAAGGTATGGATGATGTGTGATGGACAGGAAGTACTCGTTTCCGCAGACAACGTGCAGTCCGGAGATGAAGTGCGCATTCATATGGGAAATGTGATCCCGTTTGACGGAACGGTAACGGATGGAGAGGCAATGGTAAATCAGGCATCTTTAACCGGAGAATCGGTTCCGGTCCGCAAAGTACCTGATGGCGTGGTATATGCCGGAACTGTTGTCGAGGAAGGCGAGATTACGATCCGTGTCAGAGAAGTAAACGGATCAAGCAAGTATGAAAAGATCATGGCGATGATCGAGGAATCAGAGAAACTGAAATCCTCACTGGAAGGAAAAGCCGAACATTTAGCAGATAAACTGGTGCCATATACCTTCCTGGGAACAGGGCTTGTATGGCTGTTTACCAGAAACGTGACAAAAGCAATTTCTGTGTTAATGGTGGACTTCTCCTGTGCATTGAAACTTGCGATGCCATTGTCCGTGCTCTCTGCAATCCGGGAAGCAAGTACCTATAACATTACCGTAAAGGGAGGCAAGTATCTGGAAGCTATGGCGGAAGCGGATACCATCGTCTTTGATAAGACCGGTACACTGACCAAGGCACAGCCGACAGTGGCAAAGATTGTTTCCTTCAATGATCAGTCCGAGGATGAACTGCTTCGTATTGCTGCCTGTTTAGAGGAACATTTTCCACATTCCATGGCAAAGGCTGTGGTACGTGAGGCAGTAAACCGGAATCTGGTACATGAGGAACTTCACTCAAAGGTAGAGTACATTGTCGCACACGGTATTTCTTCCAAGATCGGGGAGAAACATATTGTGATCGGAAGCTATCATTTCGTATTTGAGGATGAGAATGCTACAATTCCGGAGGAAAAGAAAGAGATATTTGAGCAGCTTCCGGAGCAGTATTCCCACCTGTATATGGCGATTGACGGAGTGCTTGTGGCAGTGATCTGCATCGAAGATCCACTTCGTCTGGAAGCGGTTGAGATTATTGCAAAGTTAAAGAAACTCGGAATCTCCAAGGTTGTTATGATGACCGGAGACAGCGACCGCGTGGCATCTGTGATTGCGAAAAAAGTCGGTGTGGATGAGTATCATTCCGAGGTATTGCCGGAAGATAAAGCAAGCTTTGTTGAGGCAGAAAAGAATGCCGGAAGAAAGGTGATCATGGTCGGTGACGGTATCAATGATTCTCCGGCATTGTCTGCAGCGGATGTCGGCATTGCCATCAGTGATGGTGCACAGATCGCACGCGAGATTGCAGATGTGACGGTGGGTGCAGATGATCTCCATGAGCTTGTGACCTTAAAGAAGATCAGTAATGGGCTGATGGAGCGGATTCACAGAAATTACCGTCTGATCGTAGGAATTAACACCTCATTGATCGTTCTTGGTGTGGCAGGGGTATTTCCACCGACCACATCGGCATTGCTTCACAACACGTCCACACTTCTGATCAGCTTAAAGAGCATGAACAATCTGCTCGATGAGAAGGAAGAAGTAACAGAAGAAAATGTAGCAGAAGCATTTGCATAATGGAAACAAAACTGTCTGATTCTCATAAAATAAAAAGAATGAGAATAAGGCAGGAACAAAATGAAAGAATTATATCCTGGGGATCAGGGAATCTGGGTACAATATCTGCAGCTGGCATTGCAGCGTGCAGGACAGCAGGTGATGCTGGATGGAATTTTTGGACCAAAGACCTGTGCAGCCGTGGAAAAAGTAATGGGCAGCAGCGGAAAGTGTGCGGTAAAAGAAGCACAGTGGAACCGTCTACTGCCCTTTTTACGTGGGTATATCACACACGAGGTAAAAGCAGGAGATACTTTTTTCTCCATTGCGAAAATGTATGATACAACGATGGAGCGAGTGATGCATGCAAATCCCGGAACGGATGCCGGAGCATTACAGATTGGAAGTACGGTTGTTGTACCATTTAATTTTCCGCTGGTTTCCGGAGAAGTTCCATACACTTCCCTGCTTACCGGGTGGATCATCGAGGGCTTGCAGGCACGTTATCCCTATCTGCAGGTGGGAACGATCGGAAGAAGTGTTATGGGAACACCCCTGTGGTCGCTGCAGTTGGGAAATGGTCCGGTAGAGGTGGGGTACAATGCTTCCTTTCATGCCAATGAGAGCATTACCACACCGGTACTTTTAAAGTTTGTGGAGCGGCTGTTAGAGGCATATGCAGACGAACGTATGTATGAAGAACTGTACCCGGAGCGGCTGTTTGAAGAATATTCCCTGTATCTTGTACCATTGGTTAATCCGGATGGTGTGGATCTGGTAAATGGGCTTTTGACGGAAGGATTTTATTATCGCCGTGCAGTCCGCATTGCGTCCGGATTCCCGGATATTCCGTTTCCGGACGGATGGAAGGCAAATATCCAGGGTGTGGATCTGAATCTGCAGTTTCCGGCAGGATGGGATATGGCAAAGAAAATAAAATTTGAACAGGGGTATAACCGTCCGGCACCGAGGGATTACGTGGGACAGACACCGCTCAGCGTCCCGGAGAGTATTGCCATGTTTGATTTTACGAGAAACCATGATTTTTCCCTGATTCTTGCATATCACACACAGGGAGAAGTAATTTACTGGAAGTATCTGGATGAGGAACCGGAAGGCGCCCGCCGCATTGCGGAATATTTTGCAAAAGTGAGCGGTTACCGGATCGAGGAAACACCGGCGGCGTCCGGGTATGCCGGATACAAAGACTGGTTTATCAATTTTTATGACCGTCCGGGATATACCATCGAGGCGGGGCTGGGAGAAAATCCGCTGCCGATGGAGCAGTTTTCGAAAATTTATAAAGACAATGTGGGAATCCTGCTTGGAGGAATGACGGAACTTGAATAAAAAATGAGGATTACCTCTGGTAATCCTCGTAAATTTTTTTGATGTGATTGTAGATTTTACTTCCAATGGTAGTATCAAACGTTTTGACCAGTGCGTTGTTTAATGCAAGTTTATTTTCGGATTCTTCCACTGCTTTATAGATGGATGTGTATTTGCCGGCCGGGAGTTTTTCATCTTTTAATTCCGTTCGTATTTTTTTGCGGATTGCTTCCGGAAGTTTTTTCTTTTCCGGCTTCTTTTTTTCCACAATTTCTTTTGTCTCTTTTACCTCTTTCGTCTCTTTTTTTGATTCTTTGGGAACGTGATCCGATTTTTTCTTCTTTTTCTTTGTGGAGGTTCCCTTTTTTAAAGAAACATCCTTTGGAGTGGAAGGGGAAGCAATGCTTGGCTGGCGGAAGGCTTCAATGTTTCTTCCGCGCCAGAAATCGACAATACTGTCAAACCCGGTATCCTGGCTGATGATGTAAACCGGACCTTTTTCCCCTTTCCCGATCAGGAATCCAAGATAGGTGGCCAGCTGGAAATCCAGATAATTTTTAGCTACCTTGTGTGTTTCAATATATTCGATCGCCGCTTTGGACGCCATCATTTCGACATGTGTTTCAAAAGGGATGGACTTGATGCTGTCTCCGTAAAAAATGACAACACGGTCAGATGCAGAGAGTTTTTGGATGTCTGTTACACCATCGTTGTGTACATTTTCATAGTCTACAAGATAAATGCCCATAGGTATTGTTCCTCTTTTCCTTAATATGTATCCATTATACGTCAAATGAAAAAGAATGGCAAGAGAAGGGAATACGGCAAAGAAATAGGGGGATTGTACGCAGGGAAAGTTGGAAACAGGAAGGGGGATTTTTTAAAAAGGGGAATATGGTTGACGGAAATGTGGTAAAAGGTTATACTTAATAAATAACAAGTTTTGAATTTTTGAGCAAAATATATAAAACCGAACGGTTTTAAGGGAAGGAGAATAAAGTTATGAAGAACATGAAGGTAAGGACCAAGCTGAATCTGATTCTGGTTCTGGTCATTTTACTTGTGGCTCTCGGGGGTACTGTTTCCGTCAAAGACATGGAAGATGTGAAAGACAAAGCACTGGAAACGATGGAAGCATCGTCCCGCCAGAGTTATGATGATTTGATCAAAGAGCAGGTGGAGGTGGTTATTTCCCTGTTGTCGGAGATCAATGACGCATATAAAGCGGGAACTTATACGCTGGATGAAGCAAAAAAAATTGCAGCAGATGAAGTCCGGCAGATGCGTTACGGGGAGGCCGGTTACTTCTGGATTGACCAGTCAGATGGTACAAATGTGGTTCTGCTTGGCAGTGATACCGAGGGAACAAACCGTATGGAAACCAAGGATGCAAAAGGATACCAGATGGTGAAAGAAATCATACGTGTAGCAGTGGAAGACGGTGGAGGATACACAGATTTTGTATTCCCGAAACCAGGAGAGACAAAACCTTCCCCGAAGCGTTCCTACAGTGAGTACTTTGAACCGTTTGACTGGGTGGTCGGTACCGGAAATTATACGGATTATATTGATACTGCCATTGCAAAGCAGGACAAGGTATTTTCCAACTATGCAATGCAAAAGGCAATCGCCCTGATCGCGGTATGTATTGTGATGCTTGCGGTTGTTGCAGTACTTGTTTTTATGATCGCACAGGATATTACAAAGTCGTTAAAGAAAGTTGTCGCAGAGATTGAAGTGATTGCAGGCGGAAATTTTGCCCGAAAGATGCAGACGAATATGATGAAGCGGAAGGATGATTTCGGACAGCTGGCAGGAACACTCGAGACGATGCGGGAATCGGTATGCGGATTGCTTGCACAGGTAAAGAAGGAAGCTGCAAATATTGATAACGTTGTGGAATCAATGGATACCAATATATCAAATCTGAATGGGGAAATTGAGGATGTGTCTGCAACGACCGAGCAGCTTGCTGCAAGTACCGAGGAGACGGCGGCATCGGCAGAGCAGATCAACAGCATGACCCAGCAGATTGACGGAGCGGCAAAAGAGATTGCCGTACGTGCACAGGACGGAGCTACAGAAGCAGAAGAAATCCATAAGCGGGCAACGCAGACAAAAGAAACAACGGTAGAGAACCGGAAGAAAGTTCAGGAAATGCTTGGAGAAATCAGGGAAAGACTCGAAAAGGCACTCGAAGACGCAAAGGTTGTGGAACAGATCGGTGTGCTTGCAGATTCCATTCTCGCGATTACCGGACAGACCAATCTGCTTGCACTGAATGCATCCATTGAGGCAGCACGCGCGGGCGAGGCAGGAAAGGGATTTGCAGTTGTTGCAGAGGAAATCCGGGTACTGGCAGAACAGTCCAAAGATGCCGTGGCAAATATTCAGGCTGTGACGGAAAACGTGGATAATGCAGTAGGAAATCTGACCAAAGATTCCAACCGTCTGCTGAATTTTGTGGATACAGATATTGTGAAGAGTTTTGATGAATTTGAGAAGATGGCAGATGATTATAACATGGATGCCTCTAAAATCAACGATCTGGTGTCGGATTTCAGTGCAACTTCCGAAGAACTGGTAGCATCTATTTCCAATATTACAGAGGCGATTGACGGAATTACCTCGGCATCGAATGACAGTGCTGCTGGCACAACGAACATTGCACAGAAGACCGTTTCCATTGCAAACGGATCGGCAGAAGTCATGAAAGGCGCAAAGACAGCGGAAGCTTCTGCGGGAGAACTTCGCAGGAATGTAAGCAACTTTGTGATCGAAGAATAAGAAACATAAAAAGAATACTTCATAAAATACGGGGAAAGTGGTCCATGAACTGCTTCCCCGTATTTTTATCCGTTCACAAAATGAACACATAGTTTACATTTTTTACACACGTAAAAGCGATACACTGTTCTCATGAAGGGCATTTTGTTGTCCAAAAAGAAAAGGAGCGTTTCGCTGTGATTGAGATCAATAATCTTGTAAAAAAATACGGGGATCATACGGCTGTCGATCATCTGTCACTCGTTGTGGAACCGGGGAAAATTTATGGTTTTCTGGGTCCAAACGGTGCTGGCAAATCAACAACGATGAATATGATAACCGGATATCTCGGTGCGACAAGCGGAGAGATTAAAATTAACGGGCATGACATTTTAAAGGAGCCGGAGAAAGCAAAGAAATGTATCGGTTATCTGCCGGAACTTCCACCACTGTACATGGATATGACGGTAAAGGAGTACCTGTGTTTTGTGGCAGATTTAAAACAGCTGGAAAAAAGTCTGCGCAGACGGTATGTGGAAGAGGCAATGGAAACGACCGGTACGACAGAAGTGGCAGGGCGCATGATCCGCAATCTGTCCAAAGGATACCGGCAGCGTGTCGGGTTTGCACAGGCGATCCTAGGGTATCCGGAGATTATCATACTCGATGAGCCTACGGTCGGACTGGACCCGAAACAGATCATAGAGATCCGTGAACTGATCCGTCATCTGGGCGAAAAACATACGGTGATTTTAAGTTCCCATATTTTGCCGGAAATTTCTGCCGTGTGTGACCATGTGTTTATTATTTCCAAAGGAAAGCTTGTAGCGAGCGACTCTACGGAAAATCTGGTAAATCTGATGTCGGGTGCGCAAGAGATTGAACTGACGGTGCGGACCGGTGCCGGGGAAGCAGCCGGATACTTACAGGGAGAAGAAAACATTGCAAGGGTTGAGCAGGCGGATCATGATAAAATCCGTATTTATGCAAAGAAAGGTGCCGATGTGCGGGAAGAAGTCTTCCGGCAGATGGCAGAGCATAACATTCCGGTGCTGGAGATGAAGACCGTGACGAAATCTCTCGAAGATGTATTCCTTGAGATTACCCAGGAAGGAGGTGCACAGTAATGTTTGCCGTATTGAAAAGAGAATTCCGGTCATACTTCCAGAATGTGGTCGGCTGGCTGTTTGTGGCTGTCCTTATGGCTTTGTTCGGGTTGTATTTTTATGTATATAATTTAAGGCAGGGTTATCCGTATCTGTACTATACGTTAAGTGCCATTACGATTATTTTTATGATTGCGGTACCGATTCTTACCATGCGCAGTTTTGCAGAGGACCGGAAAAATAAAACGGATCAGCTGATGCTGACAGCACCGGTGCCGGTGGCAAAGATTGTACTCGGAAAATATCTGGCAATGCTTGCCGTGTTTACCGTGGATATTGCAGTTTTCTGTGTGATGCCACTTATTTTACGTGCGTTTGGAACCATTCCCATGGGCGAGAGCTATATTGCCATACTGGCGTTCTGGTTATATGGAGCAGCTTCCATTGCGGTAGGTATGTTTATTTCCGCATTGACGGAAAGCCAGGTGATTGCGGCAGTTCTGACGTTTGTGGTACTGTTTATCAGTTATATGATGCAGAGTCTGACAGGACTTATTTCATCGGATGGAAACTGGCTGACAAAGATTTTAAACTGTCTGGATCTGTATGCACCGTTTGAAAAATTCCAGGGGGGCTGTCTGGACATTACGGCAATCCTTTATTATGTAACGGTTATTGTATTATTTAATTTCTTTACCGTGCAGGCCATTCAGAAACGGCGTTGGAGCATCAGCAAAAAGACATTTTCGCTCAGCGTTTTTTCAAGCAGTTTTATTGTCGTAGTTTTCGCTCTTGCCGTGGTTGCCAACCTGGCAGTCGATGCGCTGCCGACGAGAATTACCTCGGTGGACTGTTCGTATTCTAAATTGTATTCCATTACAAAGGATACGAAAAAGAACATGAAAAAACTGAAAAGTGATGTGACCATCTATGTTCTGGCAGCGGAAAAAAGCAAGGACGCACAGATTGATTCCATGCTGGAGCGTTACAAAGATCTGTCCGGGCATATCAGGGTAAAATACGTCAATCCGAAGAGTAAACCTTATTTTTATAAGGACTATACGGACAATGCACCGACCAGCAACAGTCTGATCGTTGTCAGTGACAAGCGTTCGAAAGTGATAGATTATTATGATATCTATGATTATCAGTCAAACATGGATTATTCCACATATTCCTACAACAACGAACTGAAGGGATTCGATGCGGAAGGACAGATTACAAGTGCCATCCAGTATGTAACGATGGATGCAAACCAGCTCCCTGTCGTATACCAGATCACCGGACATGATGAGGCTACAATCGGAAGTGCATTTTCGGATGTCATCAGCAAATCCAATATGACATTGTCTTCCGTGGAACTGTTAAATGAAGAAAGTGTTCCGAAGGATGCGGCAGCGATTATTATCAATGCACCGCAGAAAGATTTTAATAAAAATGATGCACAGAAAGTAATTGATTATCTGCAAAAAGGCGGAAAAGCGATTATCGTGGGAATGCATTCCGAGACCGAGATGCCGAATTTTGCATCGATTCTGGATACTTACGGAGTAAGCCTTACCACAGGGCCGATCGCGGATAATGATGCACAGCATTATTACAATATGGGAGGTCCACTGTATCTGCTGCCAAATGTAAACAGCAGTTCGTATACCGGAAGTCTTTCCGGCGGATATGTATATCTTCCGATTTCTCTGGGAATCAATTATCCGCAGAACAGCACGACGGATGACACGGAGAGTACAGAGGAGAGTAAGACAACGTATACTTCTTTACTGGATACTTCCGATGATGCGGTTGCAAAGAACAATCCAAACAGTATGCAGGATTATGGATACGAAGATGGAGACGACAAGGGACCGTTTAGTGTCGGACTGGCGGTAGAAGATAAAGTAGATGATGATCACACGACGCAGCTTGTGGTATTCGCAAGCCCGTATGTATTCAGCGATGATGCAAGTCAGATGACGACAAACAATGCATCACTGTTTTCCGATGTGATCGGAAATATGATCACGGATACCCAGTCGGCCGGCAGCGTAATTCCGGAAAAAGAGTACACGCTCAGTAATCTGACAGTAAATGCATTACATGCGGCACTTCTGGGACTGCTGGTTACCATTATTCTTCCAATCCTGTTACTGGCCGGAGGAATTGTAATCTTTATGGTAAGGAGAAAGAAATAAAGAATGAAAAAGCAGAAAATACAGATGCTTGTGGTGGTCATTCTTCTGGTGATCTGCGTTGTTGCTTATATTTTTATCAGCAAAAACGCAGGGAAACTGGATTCCACAGAGAATGACGGACCAAATGCATCCATGGGAAATGTGACAGAAAGTGTTTTGGAGACTGAGACTGAGACAGAATCTGTCTTAGCTACAGAAACAACAGAAAAATAATTATTTCTTGTGCGTAAGTTTGTATAGGAACGTATAAGCCCAGATCAGTACCGGGATCACGAAGGTGGCAAAGATAGAAGCTTTGAACATTTTCATGGTTCCGGTATTGTCTGTGATGGCGCATACCAGTGTACTTAGGTACAGAACAATCAGTAAAATGATGCCAATGATGGCAAGAATCTGTTTTCCTTTTTTCATATGAACAACCTCCTTGGCTAAATATGCTATTTGCAGGAAACCTGTAAACCGTAACTTTATGATACGGGAAATGGCAGGTTTCGTCAAGAAAGGGCTTGGAAAATGGCAGACATTTTGTTATAATAAACATACATGCATCAAGGCATGTAAATTCGTAAGTGATAAAGGTGGTATAAAAATGGCTATATTGCAGGATTGGCAGAAAATTGCCTACAATGAGAACGCAAGTCAGGGGGAACTTCAGAAATTCTGGCAGAGATATTTCCTGTTAGAGAAGGGTGTGTATGAGAAATTATTGACAAACCCGGATGAAAAAGTAGAAGGAACGGTAAAAGAACTTGCTGATAAGTATGGACTTACCATTCTGGAGATGGCTGGTTTCTTAGACGGAATCAATGACAGTCTGGTAAAAGACAATCCAATCGAAACAATGGATGAAAATACCAGGGTAAATCTCGTTTTCGATAAGGAAAAGCTGTACAAGAACATGGTAGATGCCAAGGCTGACTGGCTTTACAATCTTCCGATGTGGGATGATATTTTTGATAAAGAGACAAAGCACAGACTGTATATGGAACAGAAAAAATCCGGTACGGTTATCGTTGGCAAAAAGGTGGGACGTAATGATCCGTGTCCATGCGGCAGTGGAAAGAAATATAAATTCTGCTGTGGAAAGAATAAATAAATTTCAAATTTTGAAATACAAATTCCCGGTATCAGAAAAACTGATACCGGGCTTTTTTAAAAAGAAGAACCGGAACAGAATAAGACCATGTGGTTTGGTACATACTGATGTGGCAGCGATGATTTAACACAAGGAGGTATGTAAGATGACAAAACTGGATTGTAATGTGGTAAACTGTTCTTATAATGCAGACAACTGCTGCAGACGAACGGATATTCAGGTGGAAGGAACACAGGCAAAAACTTCTTCCGAAACCTGTTGTGGAAGTTTTGCACCGAAAGGAAGTGGATGTCAGTCCTGTCATACAACAGATGTCAAAAAAGATACAACCGTCAGCTGTGAAGCGTGTGAGTGCAAATTCAACGAGGATCATGCCTGTCATGCGGGACACATTGGTATTTCCGGCGGACATGCAGACAGCAGCAGGGAGACAGAGTGCGGCAGTTTTGTATGCAGCTGCTGACAGGGGCATATGGGCGGCAGACTGCCGCCCTGCCAGTGAAAGGAGAAAAGGAATGGAACAACTAACGGATTACAGTATTAATTTTCCGCATTTACATATTTATTTGCACCATGTCGGAAAAAATATCATGATCGGAAATTTTTCGGTGGCATATTATGGAATTGTGATTGCAATCGGAATGTTAGCAGGACTTGGAATCGCCTGTTGGATGGCAAAACGGACCGGCCAGAAAACGGATACTTATTTTGACCTGGCACTCGTTGCCATTATCTGTTCTGTCATTGGGGCGCGGGTTTATTATGTGATATTCCGTTGGGATCTATACAAGGACGATCTGCTGAGTGTGTTCAATCTGCGGCAGGGAGGTCTGGCGATTTACGGAGGCGTGATTGCGGCAATCATTACCGTGTTTGTGTTTTCACGGGTACGGAAACTGTCCATGGGTCTGCTTTGCGATACCGCGGGACTTGGTCTGGTCTTAGGACAGGTTATCGGCCGGTGGGGAAATTTTTTTAACAGGGAGGCATTTGGCGGTTATACGGACGGGTTGTTTGCCATGCAGCTGCCGCTTTCTGCTGTCCGATCCTCAGATGTGACGGACAGCCTGCTGCAGCACGTGGTGGAAGTAAATGGTATCTCTTATATCCAGGTACATCCCACGTTTCTCTATGAATCCTTGTGGAATCTGATTCTTTTGATCCTTCTGATCCTGTTTACCAGACACAAGCGGTTTGATGGGGAAGTCTTTTTGCTGTATCTGGCAGGGTATGGGATTGGCAGGTTCTGGATAGAATCCCTGCGGACGGATCAGCTGCTGCTGCCGGTCATCGGATATCCGGTGTCTATGGCACTTGCAGCACTTCTTGTGGTCGTATCGGTTTCCTGGATCATCATCTGGCATGTCCGCCAGCACAAAAAAACAGCATAATGTACATTTGGATGGGAAAATCCTCCACACGTTTCCACGTGTGGAGGATTTTTTTTGGAAAAAACGGTAGCTGTCGGCTCATTTTCAAGAAAGACCGGGAATAACCCTTGATTTCAGGGGGCTTTTAGGGTATTATGGATACATAGTGGTGGAAAGTGGAATAAAAAATCCACTTTGTGGTGTAAAGTGGTGAACAAACAGAAGTTCAGAAAATGAGGAAGGGGAGGTGAGTCTGCCATGTTTATGGGCGAATACAATCATTCGGTTGATGCAAAAGGCAGACTGATCGTACCTTCTAAATTCCGGGAACAGCTTGGCAATGAATTTGTTGTGACAAAGGGACTGGATGGATGCCTGTTTGTTTATTCCCAGGAAGAATGGAAACGGATTGAGGAGAGTCTTCGTGAAAAACCACTGACTTCAAAAGATGCAAGAAAGTTTATGCGATTCTTTTTTGCAGGAGCTGCAAACTGCGAAGTAGACAAGCAGGGAAGAATTTTACTTCCGGCGAATCTGAGGGAATACGCAGGAATTGATAAAGAAGTTGTTTCCGTCGGCGTATTCAGCCGTGTGGAGATCTGGAGCAAAGAACGGTATCTGGAAAACAACGATTTTGATGACATGGATGAGATCGCAGAGCATATGGCAGAGTTGGGAATTGGAATCTAAATATGGAGTTTAAACATTATTCCGTTCTTTTGAACGAGACAATTGAACAATTACATATTCGCCCGGATGGCATTTATGTGGATGGAACGCTTGGGGGAGGCGGACATTCACTGGAAATATGCAGACATCTGACAACCGGAAGACTCATCGGAATCGACCAGGATGCGGATGCCATTGCCGCTGCCACAGAGAGACTGAAAGATTATGCAGACAGGGTTACCATCGTAAGAAGCAATTATGCACAGATGGCGGACGTGTTGAAGAATCTCGGAATCGAAAAAGTGGATGGAATCATTCTCGATCTGGGAGTTTCTTCTTTCCAGCTGGATACACCGGAACGCGGTTTTACCTACCGGAGTGAGGATGCACCGCTGGATATGCGGATGGACAAGCGTCAGCGCCTGACCGCAAGGGACATTGTGAACGATTACAGTGAAGCGGAACTGTTCCGCATAATTCGTGATTATGGAGAGGATCGGTTCGCAAAGAATATTGCAAAGCATATTGTACAGGCGCGGAAAGAAAAACCGATTGAAACGACCGGGGAACTCAACGCAATCATCCGTGGAGCCATCCCGATGAAAGTACAGGTGACCGGAGGACATCCTTCCAAGCGGACGTATCAGGCAATCCGCATTGAGCTGAATCATGAACTTGATGTACTTCGCGATACGTTAGATACCATGATTGATTTGTTGAATGATGGGGGAAGAATCTGCATTATCACATTTCATTCACTGGAAGACCGTATTGTAAAATCCAACTTCAAAAAGAACGAAAATCCGTGTACATGCCCGAGCAATTTCCCGGTCTGTGTATGTGGAAAGAAATCCAAAGGACGTGTGGTGACAAGAAAGCCCGTTCTGCCTTCGGAGAAGGAACTTGAAGAGAACAGCAGATCAAAGAGTGCAAAATTACGCGTGTTTGAGCGTGTGGAAGATGGAATGGAAAGCAGGGAAGCGTTATGAGCAGTAAAAACTATTATGTAAACGGGAATACCGTGAGAGAACTGGATACACCGGTTCGACACAATCAGAGAACACGCAAAGAAATCGAAGAGGCAAGACGCCGCAAAAACCGTAGAAATGCAGCGAGAAGGAATCGACAGAGAGCGATGGAGATGAGCCGTGGGTATGTGGTATTTCTTACGGCATGTGTAGTGATCACTGCACTGACTGCCGTTTTGTTTGTACAAATGCAGTCGCAGATGACGACACGAATGAAAAATGTGGCAAATCTGGAGAGTCAGCTAGCAGATCTTCGCGCGGACAATGATGCACGTTATAAAAATCTTACAACTTCAACAGACCTTGAACATATCAAAAAAGTGGCAATGAAAAAGCTTGGCATGAAATATCCAACGGAAAAACAGGTGGTATATTATACCGTGGAAAACAGCAATTTCATGGATCAGTATGAGGATATTCCTTCCAAATAACAGGAGTCAGATGTGAGAAGAAAGAGAAGAAGACCGGCACAGAAATTTAACCGGAAGATGCGGACAAAACTGATGGTATTGTTTTCCCTTATTCTGGCTGTTTTGTGTGGACTGATCGGCAGATTGACTTATATTGAACACACGAAAGGGGAAACCTATCAGAAAAAAGTACTTTCCATGCAGTCTTATGACAGTAAAACGATTCCGTACCAGAGGGGAGAAATCATCGACCGTTCCGGTACGGTTCTTGCTACCAGTGTGGCAGTCTATAATGTGATTTTAGACTGTACCGTTGTCAATGATAAAGAAGAGTATGTTGATCCGACCGTGGAAGCACTGGTGAAATGTTTCCCGGAATTGGATGAAACGGAGATCCGCAGAATTATAAAAGAGAAAAAGGATAAACGCTATATTGTACTTGCCAAGAAAGTACCATATGACGAAGTACAGCCTTTTGTGGAATTGCAGGATGCCGTAGACAAAAAGGGAAACAAAGTGAACCCGGATATCAAGGGCGTCTGGTTTGAAAAAGAATATCAGAGAAATTATCCGTTTGGATCTTTAGCCTCTTCCGTGATTGGTTTTACTTCTTCCGGGAATGTCGGCACAACCGGACTGGAGAATTATTACAACAGTACATTAAACGGAATCAATGGGCGGGAGTACGGTTATCTGGACTCGGACAGCGATTTTGAAAAGACCGTCATTGATGCACAGGACGGGGATGCGCTGGTGACATCCATCGACGCAAATATCCAGTCCATCGTTGAAGAAAAAATCAAAGACTGGAATGAAAAATACCGGGACAACTATTATAAAGGAACCGGAAGTATCAATACGGCAGCGATTGTCATGAATCCAAACAACGGAGAAATCCTTGCCATGGCAGATTATCCAAACGTGGATCTGAACAATCCGAGAGATCTGAGTAAGTGGTACACCAAAAAACAGATCAAAAATATGTCCGAGGATGAAAAAATGGATGCGCTCAATGAGATATGGCAGAATTTTTGTGTATCCTCAACGTATGAGCCGGGATCTGTACAGAAACCTTTTACGGTTGCGTGTGGACTCGAAACCGGAACAATCAAAGATAAAATGACATTTGACTGTGATGGGTACGAGGATTTTAATGGACAGAAGGTGCGCTGCGTGGCGCGTTACGGACATGGAATAGAAACCGTCCGGAAGACACTTATGGATTCCTGTAATGATGCCATCATGCAGATGTCATACAAAATCGGAAAGAATCATTTTACAGAGTACCAGTCCATCTATGGATTTGGACAGAAAACGGGAATTGATCTGCCGGGAGAGGCAAATACCGCATCTTTGATGTATCAGGTGGAAGATATGAAACCGATCGATCTGGCAACCAATGCATTCGGACAGAACTATAACTGTACGATGGTCCAGATGGTGAGTGGATTTGCGTCACTGATCAATGGCGGAACTTATTATCAGCCACATCTGGTAACTAAAATCACGGATTCGACAGGAAATACGATTTCCACGGTGGAACCGAAAGCTGTGAAACAGACCATTTCCCAGAGTACCAGCGATAAAATCCGGGATTATCTGCAGAGTGTCGTAAAGGAAGGTACGGGAAATACGGCAAAAGTGGATGGATATTCTATGGGCGGTAAAACAGGAACCGCACAGAAGTTTCCGCGTGGAAACGGAAAATATCTTGTTTCATTTATGGGATTTGCCCCATACGACAACCCGCAGGTACTGATCTATGTGGTTGTGAATGAACCAAATGTGGCAGACCAGCCGCACAGCGTATTTGCGCAGAACATTGCGCGTGAGATCTTAGAAGAAGTTCTTCCGTATATGAATATTTATCCGGATGAAAAGAAGACCGGTGTAAACAAGGGCTATGATGTTACCGGGTCAAAAGACAGTTCACAGTATACCGGAAAGCATAACGGAACCAAGTCCAGAAATGAAAAGAAAAAGAAGAACTAAAGACAGAGAGTTCTTAGAAAGGCTCTGCAGTGCATATGCTTTAAGAAAAGGATCGTGGTGCTTTTCATGGAGTGGAATAAAACCTATCACCGCAGAAAAATATGTATCATATTCTTTTCTGTTGTTCTGATGTCGATGGTTTTGTGCGGGCGTCTGGTCTATCTTATGCTTTTTGAGGGAAAATATTATGAGACGCAGGCAAAAGATCTGCAGCAGAGAGAAAGAAAAATAAAAGCCGCCAGAGGCAAAATTCTGGATCGAAATGGTGTAGTACTGGCAGATAACAAATCAGTCTGCACCATTTCTGTCATACATAACCAGATAAAGGAACCGGAAGCGGTCATTGCCATGCTCGTAAAGGAGCTTGGAATTCCGGAAGAAAAGGTCCGTAAGCGGGTAGAAAAATATTCGTCTCTCGAGAAGATCAAAAGTAATGTCGATAAGGAAACCGGAAACCGGATTCTTGCCTATGGCTATGCAGGGGTGAAAGTGGATGAGGATTATAAACGGAATTATCCATACGATACGCTTGCCTCAAAAGTGCTGGGGTTTACCGGCGGGGATAACCAGGGAATTATCGGATTGGAAAGTGTGTACGACAAATATCTGGAGGGAACCGATGGTCTGATTCTGACGACAACGGATGCCCGCGGTGTGGAAGTTGACAATATCGGAGAGGAACGCAAAGAACCTGTTGCCGGAAATAATCTGCGCACATCATTGGATGCAAATATTCAGATGTTTGCCATGCAGGCGGCAAATAAAGCATATATTCAGAAAGAAGCGGATTCTGTCAGTATTATTGTGATGAATCCTTCCGACGGAGCCGTCATGGCAATGGTGGATTATCCGGAATTTCATCTGAATGAGCCGTTTCAGCTGATTGAGGAGTATAAGGAGTATGAGGGTACCAAAAAGGAGCAGGAATACTGTAACCGGATGTGGCGAAACCAGTGTATCAATGATACCTATGAGCCCGGATCAACATTTAAGGTGATCACCGCGGCAGCGGCACTGGAAGAAGGTGTGGTTTCTTTGGAAGACCGGTTTCACTGTCCGGGATATATCGTGGTGGAGGACCGCAGGATTCGCTGTCACAAAACGACCGGGCATGGAGCGGAAAGCTTTGTGGAAGGAATCGAAAATTCCTGCAATCCCGTGTTTATCAATGTGGGACTTCGGATCGGTGCCGATCACTTTTATGACTATTTTGAGCAGTTCGGTCTGTTACATAAAACGGGGATTGACCTGCCGGGAGAGGCTTCGACCATCATGCACAAGCGGGAAAAGATCGGGCTTGTGGAACTGGCAACCATCTCATTCGGACAGTCATTTCAGATCACACCGATCCAGCTGGCAACCACCGTTTCTTCTATTATTAATGGAGGAAACCGCGTGACACCGCACGTCGGAATGCAGGTGGAGAATGGAGACAAAAAAGTAATAAAAACGTTTGATTTTCCGGCGCAGGAGGGAATCTGCAGGGAAGAAACGTCGGAAAAAATGCGTTTTTTGCTGGAAAAAGTGGTATCCGAGGGAGGCGGAAACAAAGCATATATTGAGGGGTATGAGATTGGCGGAAAAACAGCCACTTCACAGACCCTGCCCCGTTCCGCACATAAGTACATCTCCTCGTTTCTGGGGTTTGCACCGGCGGATGATCCGAAAGTTCTGGTACTTGTGATCATAAGGAACCCTTCCGGCATTTATTATGGCGGTACCATTGTGGCTCCTGTGGCAAAGGAAATTTTCGAAAACATACTGCCTTACCTTGAATTGGAGCAGTAAATACCTTATAATCGTAATTATACGCAAAGATGGAGGTTGATCGTAATGAAACTTGAAGGAAAAAAGGTTCTGGTTGTGGGAGCCGGAAAGAGCGGCATTGCTGCGTCAGAACTGTTATTGGATAAAAAAATTGAAACTGTTCTCTATGATGGAAACAAAGATCTGGATGTAGAAAAGTTATATGAAAAGGCACCGAAACTGAAAGGAATGCCGGTGCTTTTGGGGGAGCTGACGGATGAGCAGCTGCGTGCATTTGATGTAGCAGTCTTAAGTCCGGGCGTCCCAACGGATCTGCCGGTCGTAGAGCGGATGCGTGCACAGAACGTCTGCATCTGGGGCGAGATTGAACTTGCATATTCCTTCGCAAAAGGCAGACTGATTGCAATCACCGGAACAAACGGAAAGACCACTACGACAGCATTGACCGGAGAAATCATGAAAAATTATTTCAAGGATGTGCGCGTGGTTGGAAATATCGGAATTCCGTATACTTCCGAGGCTGCCACAATGACGGATGAAACCGTAACCGTCGCAGAGATCAGCAGTTTCCAGCTGGAAACCATTCATGAGTTCCATCCACAAATATCTGCAATCTTAAATATTACACCGGATCATCTGAACCGTCATCACACCATGGATTGCTATATTAAGACCAAAGAGGCAATCACCACCAATCAGACAAACGATGAGGTGTGTGTACTCAATTATGAGGATGAGGTGCTTCGGGCATTCGGAGAGAGCGCACCGGTGCATGTGGTCTGGTTCAGCAGTGTAAGAAAACTTGCTGAAGGATTTTATCTCGACGGAGAGGAAATCTTTTATGCGCATGACGGAAACACCGAGAAGGTGATCAATGTCAATGATCTGAATCTGCTGGGACGACATAACTATGAAAATGTCATGGCCGCAACTGCCATGAGTGTGAATTTCGGAGTGCCGATGGAGAAAATCGTGGAGGTGCTGAAGCGTTTCCAGGCGGTAGAACACCGGATCGAGTATGTGACCGAAAAAAGAGGGGTCCGTTTTTACAACGATTCCAAGGGAACCAACCCGGATGCCGCTATTCAGGGAATCCGTGCGATGAACCGTCCAACGCTTCTGATCGGAGGCGGTTATGATAAGCAGTCCACATATGATGAGTGGATTGATGCATTTGACGGAAAAGTAAAAAAACTGGTGCTGATCGGACAGACAGCAGAAAAGATTGAAGTGTGTGCGCATAAGCATGGTTTTATGGATACCGTGCGCTGTGAGACCTTTGAGGAAGCGATCCGTTACTGCTATGACCATGCAGTATCCGGGGATGCGGTTCTGCTTTCACCGGCATGTGCCAGCTGGGGCATGTTCCCGAACTATGAGGAGCGTGGACGGATATTCAAAGAAATCGTTCGTGGATTAGAGGAGTAGTGAGTCGTGCCGAAACGGAGACGTGGGGAAAAGAAAACAACATATTTTGACTATAATCTGTTGTTTATCATTATTTTCCTATTATGTTTTGGACTGGTGATGCTTTACAGTTCCAGTTCGTATACATCAGCAAATAAATATGGGGACAGTGCACATTATCTGAAACTGCAGGCGCGAAATATTGCAATCGGTCTTGTTTTTATGTTCTATTTTGCAAAGAAGGATTATCATGTGTGGAGAAAATTCGGAAGGCTGGCATACTGGGGAGCCCTGGGGTTTTGTTTTGTCGTTCTGGCAAAGGTACCGGGGCTGACGCGAAGCTCCCACGGACAGTCCCGCTGGATTCAGGTCGGACCGATCGGCTTTCAGCCATCGGAGCTTGCAAAGATTGCCATCATTATTTATCTGGCGATGCTGATCGAGCGTATCCCCAAGCAGCTGGATAAGGTTTCAAGCATGGCAAAAGTAGGAATCCGTCTGGTGCCGCTTGTTGTGTTTGTCGCGGTAAACAACCTGAGTACGGCGATTATCATTCTTGGGATTGCTGTCTGTATGTTGTTTGTGGCAAGCCCGAAGTACAAAGAGTTTTTTGTGGTTGCCGTGCTGGGGGTGCTGTTTATTTTCGCATTTATCAATATCGCGTCTTACCGGAGTGACCGTGTGGAGGCATGGAAACATCCGGAGACGGCGGGAGATAAGGGATATCAGACCATGCAGGCACTCTATGCAATCGGATCCGGCAAGCTGTTTGGAAAAGGACTCGGACAGAGTCTGCAGAAGCTGGGCAATGTGCCGGAGGCACAGAATGATATGATTTTTTCCATTATCTGTGAGGAACTCGGCCTTTTCGGAGCTGTCTGTGTCATTCTTCTGTTTGTCCTGATGCTCTGGCGGATGATGGTCATTGCCAATAATGCAAAGGATCTGTACGGGGCACTTCTGGTGACGGGCATTATGTCACATATTGCGATTCAGGTAGTTTTAAATATTGCGGTTGTTACCAATACGATTCCGAATACCGGTGTCATTCTGCCGTTTATCAGTTACGGAGGTACCTCGCTTGTATTCCTTATGGCAGAGATGGGGCTTGCGCTGAGCGTGTCGAAGGGTATCCGTCTGGATACGATCGAGTAGGTTTGTCATGATTAAAGAAGAACGAAGAAAAAAGAAAAAAAGAAAAAACTTTCTGCAGGTGATACTGGGAATCCTGATTGTGCTTGCGCTGGCAGTTCTGATCATTTTTACCGTTTTTAAAGTAAAAAATGTGGAGGTGGAGGGAAACAAACTCTACGATGCCAAAGTGATTGAAAAAGCAGTATTAAACGATGAGTATTCCTGGAATTCCCTGTATGTATTCCTGAAATATAAATTTGTCAATACCAGTGAAGTTCCGTTTGTGGACACGATGGAGATCAGCCTGAAAGATCCGCAGACGCTGCATATCAAAGTGTATGAGAAAGGAATCATGGGATATCTGTATCTCTCCTCGATCAATAAGAATGTCTATTTCGACAAAGACGGGATTGTGACAGAATTGTCTGACCGTGTGATTGAGGATACACCGCAGATCCTTGGGATTGACTGTAAAAAAGTAGTGCAGTATGAAAAGCTGCCGATCGGTTCAAAGCGGCTAAAGCAGCTTCTGACGCTGACGCAGGCTTTAAAACGCAATGATCTGATCCCGGATTCCATTACCTATGGTGTGGAAAATGAGCCGGTTCTGACATACGGGACGGTTAAAGTTTCCATGGGTTCCCTGGAATTTCTGACCCAGAAAGTGGAGCGGCTGGCAAAAATCAAGCCACAGCTGCAGGGAATGGAAGGAACACTACATTTAGAAAACTGGACAGAAGAAACGACAAATATTGTGTTTGACAAAACGGAAAGTTCGAAAAAAGATAATAAAAAATCATAATTTTCGGTTGATTATTTGTATGAAAAATTATATTATAGTCTATATGAGTACGTATGAAACATTTTTATGTTTCACGGTGCTGCAGGGCTATAGGAAAGAGGAGGAAGAACCATGCTGGAGATTCGGACAACAGAGACAGATACGAGTGCCAAAATTATCGTGATTGGTGTAGGTGGTGCTGGTAATAACGCTGTGAACCGCATGATTGATGAGAATATAGGTGGAGTCGAATTTATCGGAGTAAATACAGATAAGCAGGCGTTGCAGCTTTGCAAGGCTCCTACGTTGATACAGATCGGAGAAAAGCTTACAAAAGGACTTGGTGCAGGCGCACAGCCGGAGATCGGCGAGAAAGCAGCAGAGGAAAGTGCAGAAGAATTATCCGCTGCAGTCAAGGGTGCAGATATGGTATTCGTTACCTGTGGTATGGGTGGCGGTACCGGTACCGGTGCAGCACCGGTCGTTGCAAAGATTGCCAAGGAGCAGGGAATCCTGACCGTTGGAGTTGTGACAAAGCCATTTAAGTTTGAGGCAAAGAAACGTATGATCAATGCCGTATCCGGTATTGAGAAACTCAAAGAGAGTGTGGATACTTTGATTGTGATTCCAAACGATAAACTTTTAGAGATCGTTGACAGACGTACTTCCATGCCGGATGCATTAAAGAAAGCAGACGAAGTATTACAGCAGGCAGTACAGGGAATCACAGATCTGATCAATCTGCCGGCACTTATCAATCTGGATTTTGCCGATGTGCAGACCGTTATGAAGGACAAGGGTATGGCACATATCGGTATCGGTAATGCCAAGGGCGATGAGAAAGCAATCGAGGCAGTGAAACTTGCCGTTGCATCTCCGCTTCTTGAGACAACCATCAATGGTGCAAGCCATGTAATCATCAATATTTCCGGTGATATTTCCCTGATGGATGCAAATGATGCAGCAAGCTATGTACAGGATCTGGCAGGAGAAGATGCAAATATCATCTTCGGTGCAAAGTATGATGAGACCATGACAGATGAAGCTACGATCACTGTAATTGCAACCGGACTGGAGAATCCATCCATGAAGATGAAGCCACAGCAGCAGGCGGGTGGAATCGGTGGCCGTATGGTATATCCGAATACAAACAATGTCCGTCCGACAAGTTCCGTTGGAATTGTCAGCCGTGCAGCAGCTGCTGGAAACAATAGTTTTCCTGGGGTAAATAACAGCAATTACACCAATGCAGGTACCGGTGTGGGAAGCAGACCGGTCAATCAGCCGCAGGCACAGGCACCGACTCCTTCCGCTTCGAACTATTCCGGGATTCAGCGTCCGAAGCCGGTAGAGAGTAATGTAAAGCCGGTAGAAATCAATATTCCGGATTTCCTGAAGAACCCTAGAAGATAAAACCGCACAATATGTCGATAATTTCCAAATAACAACCTCTTGTTTTTGCTAAATTATGAGGAATATTTTTCTTATAATAGGAGCAGAGACAGGAGGTGATTTTTTATATATGTATTCTATATTGATATCTTTCTGAAACAAAACTTTCTGATGAATTTTCTTGTATTATCCCTTACCTGTGTATTTTGCAAAAGTGCAGTCTGTCACCGGAATCTGCGCATGTTGGCTGCGGCGGTTTCCGGCACGGGACTTGAAGCGTTTGGACTGATGGTGCTGCCTTATGCAATTTCCGTCCTGTGTACTGCCATCGGCATCGTGCCGCTTATGGTTTTTCTTGCGTTTGGCAGGGAAAATAAAAAACAGAGGATGGTGAGGATTTTAAGCAGCTGGTTGTCCATTGTATTGTTAAACGGAGTGGCAACTGCAGTTTACAATCTGACGGGACTGGAAAATCTGTATCTGTATACCGCACTGGCAACGGCCGGAATCACTTACGTACTTGTCAAAAATCTTGTGGTGTCGGTGCAGAGGCAAAAGCGACAGATGTCTGTGGTTCTGTATAACAAAACGGTGTCGGTTCCATGTATCGGACTGCTGGATTCCGGCAATCTTTTAACCATGCCATTAAGTGGGAATCCGGTACATATTGCAGATGCAGCCCTGCTGCAGAAGCTTGTCGATGAAAAAACGGTACAAAAGGAGATTGAATACCGTGCACTCGGAAATCCGCATGGAAAATTGCAGGTGTACTGCATGGATGGGATGAAAGTGGAGACGGAGCCGGCAAAATTCTGTGACTGGAAACAGGTATGGGTTGGCTGCGCGGAAAATGGGGTGCTGTGCAATAAACCGTATCAGCTGATTCTGCATGCATCGGTGACAGACCGCTGTGGCTGCACAAAAGATCCATCCCAAATGACAAAAAAACTGAGAAAGGAGAAACGTAATGTTTTCACTGTTTGAACTGGTGTGGAAGAGAATCCGCCTGTTTTTTACGGATGATGAGGTTTTTTACATAGGAGGGGCAGATGTACTGCCGCCACCTTTGGAGCGGGAACAGGAGAACCGCTGTCTTATCGCTTTAAGCGGGCTGCATGGGGACAGTGAACCCATGACGCGCGAAGACGCAAGAAAGCAGCTGATCGAACACAATCTGCGTCTGGTGGTATATCTGGCACGGAAATTTGAAAATACCGGAATCTGTGTGGAGGATCTGATCTCCATCGGAACGATTGGGCTGATCAAGGGAATCAATACATTTAATCCGGAAAAGAAGATCAAACTGGCGACTTATGCGTCCCGGTGTATCGAAAATGAGATTCTTATGTATCTGCGCAGAAATAATAAAGTGAAGCTGGAGGTATCAATTGATGAGCCGTTGAATGTGGACTGGGATGGAAACGAACTTCTTCTTTCGGATATTCTTGGAACCGATGAAGATATCATTTACCGGGATATGGAGAATGAGGCGGAGATCATGCTTCTCCGCACTGCGGTTAATACGCTGACTCCGCGGGAAAAAGAAATTATCTGTCTGCGCTATGGAATCGGAAGAAAAGACGGCAGGGAAATGACCCAGAAAGAAGTGGCAGACCTGCTTGGAATTTCGCAATCCTATATTTCGAGACTGGAGAAAAAAATTATGGTGCGGCTGAAAAAATCAATTCAAAATAATGTGTAAGTGTGCTATACTAATTACATAAAATTTGCTCTGAAATAGTAAAATTTATATGCAAAATAACAAGGACAGCAGGATGAAAGGGCGTGGTTTTTATGAAGATTGAATTTTTAGGGGCAGACCGTGAGGTGACGGGAAGCTGCCATTATGTGGCATTTGGGGAGACTCATTTTCTGGTGGACTGTGGTATGGAACAGGGGGCGGATCTGTATGTGAATCAGGAGATACCGGTTAACCCGGCAACGATTGATTATGTGTTTGTGACGCATGCCCATATTGATCATTCCGGACTTCTCCCACTTTTGTATAATCACGGGTTCCGGGGAAAGATTTTTGCAACAACGGCAACCTGTGAACTGTGTAATATCATGCTGAAAGATTCGGCACATATTCAGGAATTTGAGGCAGAATGGAAAAACCGCAAGGCGCGGCGTGCAGGAAGGCCGGAAGTGACACCGATGTATAACATGGAGGATGCGCAGGGGGTTTTAGAGCATTTCGTTCCGTGTACATACCATGAAACGGTGCAGATCTGCGAGGGACTGACCATAAGGTTTGTCGATGCGGGGCATCTGCTTGGCTCCTCCTCCATTGAAATATGGGTGACTGAGGATGGCGAGACAAGAAAACTTGTCTTTTCCGGGGATATTGGAAACTACAACCGTCCATTGATCCGTGATCCGGAATATCTTGAGGAAGCGGACTATGTGATCATGGAATCCACTTATGGAAACCGCAATCACAATACACCGCCGGATTATGCGGCAGAACTGGCAAAGGTGATGAATTCCACGTTTACCAAAGGCGGAAATCTGGTCATTCCGGCATTTTCTGTCGGCAGGACGCAGGAAATGCTTTACTATATGCGCCGGATCAAAACCGAGGGGCTGCTGCCGGAGTATCCGGGATTTGAAGTATATATCGACAGTCCGCTTGCCGTGGAGGCAACAAATATTTTCCATAAGAGTGTGGAAGAGTGCTTTGATGAGGAAGCAAGACAGCTAGTACAGTCGGGCATCAACCCGATCCAGTTTCCGGGACTGAAAGTGGCAGTTTCCAGTGAAGAATCCAAGATGATCAATTTCAACCAGAAATCCAAAGTGATTATCTCGGCTTCCGGCATGTGCGAAGCCGGTCGTATCCGGCATCATTTGAAACACAATCTGTGGCGGACGGATTCTACGATTCTGTTTGTCGGCTATCAGGTGCCGGGAACTCTGGGATATTCCCTGTTAAACGGAGTAAAAAAGGTAAAGCTTTTCGGAGAGGAAATTGAGGTCAGAGCAAGCATCGTAAACCTTCCGGGTATCAGCGGGCATGCGGACCGGGATCATCTGACTGCATGGATTGCAAACTTTAAGAAGCCGCCGAAGAAAGTGTTTATTGTACATGGGGAGGAAACCACAGCGGTAGAATTTGCAGAACATGTCAGAAACGATGTGGGATTTGATGCTTTGGCTCCCTACAGTGGGGATGCATATGATCTGCTTACCGGAGAGCAGATCGCACAGGGCAGCAGACAGCTTGTGGAGAAAAAGACACAGGGGGTTTACCGTGCAAAATCCGGTGCGTTTGACCGCCTGATGATTGCGGGAGAACGTCTCATTGCTGTTATAAAAAAATGTCAGGGCATGGCGAATAAAGATCTTGGAAAGTTTGCGGATCAGATCAATTCGCTCTGCGATAAGTGGGACCGGTAAATTTGAGGGGGAAGCGGGACTTACGTCCCGCTTTTCCCATGTCCGGAATAAACGGATGAAAATGAATAAAAAAACAGCACATGGGAATCCTTTATTATAAATCCAATTATAACGGAGGAATCCCATGTCTACGTACAAAGTTGAAATCTGCGGGGTAAATACGGCCCAGCTGCCAATACTGAAAGAAGAAGAAAAAGATGAACTTTTCAAAAAGATAAAAGCCGGCGACAAGGCATCCAGAGAAACCTACATCAAGGGAAATCTCCGGCTGGTATTATCCGTGATCAAACGGTTTAATAATCATAATGAAAATGTGGACGATTTGTTCCAGATTGGCTGTATCGGACTGATGAAGGCAATAGATAATTTTGATACGAGTGTCGGGGTGAAATTTTCCACCTATGCGGTTCCGATGATTATTGGTGAAATCCGCCGGTATCTGCGGGATAACAGCAGTTACCGCATTCCGCGTTCACTGCGTGATATTGCATATAAAGCCATGCAGGCAAAGGAACGGCTGGCAAAAAATGCGCAGAAGGAACCGACTCTCGAAGAGATTGCAGCCGAATGTGAGATTCCGGTGGAGGATGTGGTGTATGCCCTGGATGCCATCCAGACGCCCTTAAGTCTGTTTGATCCGGTCTATACGGATGGAGGGGACACCCTGTATGTGATGGATCAGATTTCGGACAAGAAAAACAAAGAAGAGCACTGGGTGGAGGATTTGTCACTTTCCGATGCCCTGTCACATCTGAATGAACGGGATGAGCATATCATCCGTTTGCGTTTTTTTGAGGGAAAGACACAGATTGAAGTCGCGGATGAAATTCATATTTCGCAGGCGCAGGTGTCGCGGCTGGAGAAAAATGCGTTAAAAAGTATGCAGGGGTATCTGCGTACATGATAGCGGCCTGTTGTAAAATGGTTTTGTTATTGCTATCATGTGGAATATACAAAACGGAGAGGAAAAGAAATATCCGGCAGTAGAAAATTGCATTCTTGCTTTTTGCGGTGTACTGTGCTATACTGTCAACCGTTGCAGAGCCTGTAAACAGGGGATTGCACGAAAAATTACCGAGTGTTCGAGACCTTCCACTCGTAAAACAAAACTAAAGGAGACAAATGGATATGAGAGACAAAAAGGTAACATTTATTGTTCAGGCTGCTGTGATTGCAGCACTTTATGTAGTGCTGACTTTTGTAGCCAACGCACTGGGACTTGCATCCCACACGATTCAGGTACGCTTTTCCGAAGCACTGTGTATCCTGCCTGTTTTTACGCCGGCAGCGATTCCGGGACTGTGGATTGGCTGTCTGCTTGCGAATCTGCTGACAGGTGCCGTGATTTATGATGTCATTTTCGGAAGCATTGCCACGCTGCTGGCAGCGGTATGTACCTATCTGCTGCGCAATCACAAGATTGCATGCACATTTCCACCGGTTATTTTTAATATGATTATTGTTCCGTTCGTGCTGGTCTATGCGTACGGTATTCCGGCGGTATATTTCCACGGTGTGAATGTAACCATCCCGTTTAATGCCATTACGGTCGGAATCGGAGAGGTGATTTCGGTATGCGTTCTTGGAAGCATTCTGATGCGTGTACTTGCAAAATACAGAAATGTCATGTTCCGTGCCACCGCACAATAAAAAATTATATCTGATAGAAGGTTCTGGAAGTCCCTGCGAGAGCAGGGGCTTTTTATTTTAAGAAATTCTGTAAATAAGCCAGACAATTTTAAGAAAACCTTAATGTCATTCCAAAATAACGTATGTTATCATAAATGACAGGAAACCGTAAAGAACATTTATGGAAGGAGAAGATTATGAAAATAAGAAAGACAATCTGCAGTCTGCTTCTGGTATGCCTGGCATTTTTAGGCATATTTTGTGGCAGAGCAAATGTATATGCAGATCAGAAACAGGCATTGTCGGCAACGGTGACACTGCTGAAACAGGAAAAAGACTGTGTCGTGCAGGTGGAGGCCAAAAACAGTGGGGCGGATTTTACCGGGAAGGTGCGGCTGGTGTTTTCCGGTACCGACAACTCCAACGGCTGCGCATTTGAACAGTGCCTGACATTGCCGCAGAATGGAAAAAAACAGTATACAATGACCATTCCGTATGCGGATGTCAGCCAGACGCGCGGAAACGGAATCGTGGCGTTTATCGATGAAAAGGGAAACGTTGTGGCAAAGGAAGCATTTGCCAGTATTTTTGGCAAAGAAAAGCGCGGTATTGGTGTGGGAGTGCTTTCGGATCATTATGATGCGCTTGGCTGGATGAGCATGAGCGGCCAGACCTATTATCTTCACGGAAAAGACCAGAATGTATATCTGACACAGATGGACGCGGATACATTGCAGGCGCAGCTGGATGAACTGTATTTTCTTGTGATTGATTCCTACGATGTGAGTTCACTTGGGAAAGAGAATATCAAGGCAATCGAGAAATGGGTGAAAAACGGTGGATGGCTGCTGATTGGAACCGGAGAGCGCGGCAAAGATACACTGGGTGGTTTTGATTCCTCATTTATGGAGGTCAGCTGCAAAAGCGTCAGCAAAGTGGGAGAAGAAAATGAGGTATCGAAAGAAATGCAGCAACTGGGAAGTTATTCCGGATTTACCGGGATTGATTTTTCACAGATGCCGGTTGCAAAGCTGCAGCGGAACAATACAAATGCAAGCAAAAGCGAAGCTTATCCGGGGTGGGTGTATGCCTGTGGGGATGGTGCCATCGGTGTATGTGCCATTTCTTTTGGCGAAAAACAGATGCAGAAAGTTTCCCCGGATCTGTGTTACGGAATTTATGACCAGGTGGCAGGATATTCCATGAGCTATTCCCAGTATGTCAATGACGAGGAATGGGGATGGAGTGGGGAAAATGCATTCGGTGTCATTGACCACCTCAATACGGCATTGGATTTTTCCTGGCTGAAAGTTCTGATAGTGGTCTATGTGATCGTTGTTGGACCGGTGCTTTATCTTCTGCTTTGCAAGATGAAAAAAAGAGACTGGTACTGGCTGGGGGTACCGGCACTTGGCATAATCTTTATCGGTGTGGTATTTATCGGCGGGCGGAATTTAAAGCTGCATGAGACACGGGTTTATTCGGTGACCGCACAGCAGGCGGATGGAAAAAGTACCACTGGTATCGCCACCTATTACAATGCGTATCATTCCGGGGTAAAACCGTGGAAGGTACGGCTGAATGATAATTACGCATATGGTGGTACAGGTCTCAGTGAATCTTATAGTATGGCATCTTCCGGCAGGGTATATGCAGACCGTTATCACTATTTGGTGGAATATGACAGGGGGCTGTCCCTTGGGGTAAAACCGCAGAGCAATTTTGAAAATGCCTATCTGTTTGCGGCAGGAACTGCCAAAGGATGCGGAAGCATAGACACCAGTGGTCTGGTGCTCACGCAGCAGAAACAGGGGGGAAGCATAACAAACAACACGTCCTATGATTTCCCTTATCTTGTCTGCGTGTCGGATGATACCGTCATGGTATATTCGGATGTAAAAGCAGGTGAAACCATAACGATAGACGGGAAAAGTAAAAAACCACTGCTGTCCCAGCAGATTTCTTATTTTGATGATGTCTACAGCGTGTTATCGCAAGACAACATGAATGGAAATACATATTCGTATAAGCATAAGGATATGGCAGCCGCACTGTATCTGGGACTGTGCCAGATCCGGCGGAAGAACGATGTGTCGGGTACTGTTGTAGTGGAAGGAGTAACCGCAGACTACGGAAAAACCATAGAGAGCAGGTGCTCGGAAATTTCGTTTGGCTGTCTGTATACGATTGCCGGTCAGGAGGTGTCTCATGCTTCAAATTAATCATTTGTATAAAAACTACGGAAAATTTCAGGCGGTCAGGGATTTGAACCTGCATGTGCCCAAAGGGGATCTGTTTGGCTTTGTGGGACCAAACGGAGCCGGAAAGACAACAACAATCCGGATGGTATGCGGACTTATGCCGCCGACAGAAGGAACCATTACGATCCATGGCGTGGATGCCCTGCTGCATCCGAAGGAAATCAAAAAGCAGATCGGTTATGTGCCGGATTTCTTTGGTGTGTATGACAATTTAAAAGTCAGCGAATATATGGATTTTTACGGTTCCATGTACCGTATGACTTCCAGGGAGATCGCCGCGGTATCCAATGATCTGCTCGAGCTGGTCAATCTGTCAGACAAAAAAGAGGTTTATGTGGATACGCTTTCCCGCGGAATGAAGCAGCGGCTGTGTGTGGCACGGGCACTCATCCACAATCCTTCCCTTCTGGTGCTGGATGAACCGAATTCCGGTCTGGACCCGCGTGCGCGTGTGGAGATGAAAGAACTTTTGCAGAATCTGCGCAGCATGGGAAAAACCATTGTGATCAGTTCCCATATTTTGTCGGAGCTGGCAGAGATGTGCAACAGCATCGGTATTATGGATCACGGGAAACTCGTAGAAGCAGGAAACATCGAGGATGTCATGGAACATGTTTTCGGTGGAAACCGGATCGTGGTTTCGGTTCACGGGGAGATGGAGCCGGCAGTGCGCATGCTTAAGGAACACCCCCAGATCCGTGTGGAATCGGTGGGAGAAAAGGAAATCCATATCTCGCATGCCATGAAAGAGGAAGAAATCGCGCAGTTGATCGCACAGATGATACAGAATGGAATTATCGTGACAGGATTTTATAAAGAAGAGGGAAATCTCGAATCCCTGTTTATGCAGCTGACAGGAGGGCAGGAAGATGAGAATTAATCCAATGGTAAAAAAAGATATTAAAGTACAGGCGCGCAGTATGCGCTGCTGCTGGGAAATATTTGTTTATGAGGCGATTATGGCAGTTGTATTTTTCTTTGCCATGTTTTTGTTTTCCCAGCAGATGACCTATTCGTCTGCAAACATATACAGCAGCATTGTCTGGCTGTATCCGGCACTTGCGGTCACGCAGATTTTTATTCTGGGAGTGGTAGTCCCGGTGCGCACGGCTTCTGCAATTTCGGGTGAGAAAGAGCGGCAGACCTTTGATATTATGATGACAACCAGCATGACCGGATTTTCCATTATTATGGGAAAGGTGCTCACCGCGATGATCCAGAGCATGTTTTATGTGGTGGCAGGACTTCCGATCGTAGCACTGGCATTTGTCATCGGCGGACTCTCATGGGGCAATCTGTTCTGGTTTCTGGCAGTATCATTACTGGTTTCGTTCGTTTCTGCAAGTATTGGAATTTTGTGTTCTTCCATCTGTAAAAAAACGATCAGTGCCATAATTTTATCGTATGGTATCTATGTTCTGCTGTTTATCGGAAGTTTTCTTCCCTATCTGGTCACCACGGTTGTCCGCTTGTCAGGTGGGGTACCGGAAAAATCCTGCTGGGTGCTTCTGGTCAATCCGGGTATGTATCTGCTTGAATTTTTTACATGGAGTATGACCGGAACATCCGTGGCGGAAGAACTGATCACAAATTACGGGAAAACATTTTCTGTTTCGGGCGCTGCCGTACATTATGGATGGATGGCCGTTTCCACGCTTTTATTTGTGGCACTGGCATTTGTCTTTCTTCTGATTGCGATGCGGCGGATCAATCCGATGGCAGGATATGGAAGAAAACATGCAGGGGGAAAGCAGCATGGATGAAAAAGCATTTCTGTTGCAGGAAATCCGTTACAGCAAAAGAAAACAGAACGTAAAAAAGTTCCTGCGCTATGAAAGCACAGGAATTGCCGCAGGTGGAACCATCGCCATGGTGCTGGAAGGATGTGCGGTGTTTGTCCCTTTTTATACGGTGCATGTGTGGGCTGTTTTGGCAGTTTTATGTGGTGCGGCAGCTGGAGGCATTTATACGGTAATGAAGAGATGTACCATGGTACAGGCAGCACAGCAGATCGACCGTTTCGGGTTTCAGGAACGGATCGTGACGGCATATGGGCGTATTGGAAAAGAGGGTAGTATCGACCGGATGCAGCGCAGCGATGCCGTGCATATGTTACAGGAAGACCATGCATGGAAAAAGGCGCGTGTTTGTCCGGACCGAAGGAAACTTGTGGCACTTTTTCTTTCCCTTGGGCTGGCGCTTGTTCTTTCGTTTGTGCCGTCCCCCGCGCATAAACAGGTGAAACAGCGGCATGCCATCCGGCAGGAAGCCCGGGAAAAGGAAAAAGAAATCCAAAAAGTGATGGATGCCTTAAAACAGACAGACACCTCTTCCATGACAAAAGAACAAAAGAAAGCCCTGCAGGAACTGATACAGTCACTGGCCTTATCGCAAAAAGAAATGCAGCAGGCAGATACGAAGCAGTCACTGGCATCTGCCGGGCAGAAACTTTCCTACAAGTATGGACAGGCGGCACAGATTTCCGGGGCAGATGTCCTGGCATCGGTACTTAAAAATATCCAGGTGAATACCAATACAGGAAACCAGCTGGCACAGGGGGATGTACAAAGCACTACACAAAACACTACACAAAGCGGTACGCAGCGTGGGGAATCCACCCAGTCTTCGGAAACCAGTTCCCAGGATTCCGGGGATGGGGAAGATCCGGGCAGTGGAAAGGACGGAAGTGGAAGTGGCAATGGAAGTGGAAGCGGAAACGGCAAGGGGACAGGAAGCGGAAACGGAAGTGGAACAGGAAACGGAACAGGCAGCGGACGCGGAACCGGATCCGGAGGGGGAACACATGATTATGTGAGTGTTCCGAATAAACTCGGAAACGACAGCAGTATCACAAAGGACAAGGGGGATTCGAAGAATTCCGATTATTACAAGGCGAAGAATGGTCTGGCATGGAAAGGCGAACACGTGGATTTAGATTCCGTGGTCGGCGATTACACGAAAGAGGCCTACGAAGGCATTGCCAATGGAAAATACCCGGCCGGCATGGAAGATGTCATCCGGAATTATTTTGAAAATCTGAACTGATGGAGAGGAGATCTTATGACAGAATATGAAGTATGCCAGCAGAACACCATGGCATGTGAACAGGAAATTGCAAAGGGAATTATCGGACAAAAAGACGTCATCCGCCAGGTCATGCTGGCACTTCTGGCGGGCGGAAATGTACTCTTAGAAGGTATGCCGGGACTGGGAAAGACCATGCTGGTGCGCACGATCAGCCAGGTGTGTGATCTGAGTTTCCAGAGAATCCAGTTTACCCCGGATCTGATGCCGAGTGACGTGACCGGTACCAACATCATCGTAAAAGAAGAGCAAAAAAGTGCATTCCGGTTTGAAAAAGGACCGATTTTTGCCAATCTGGTGCTGGCAGATGAGATCAACCGTGCCACGCCAAAGACACAGTCAGCTCTCTTAGAGGCCATGCAGGAACACACCGTGACGATCGGAACGACCAGCCATCAGCTGCCGGAGCCGTTTCTGGTGCTTGCCACACAAAATCCGATCGAAAACGAGGGAACTTATCCGCTGCCGGAAGCCCAGCTGGACCGTTTTTTGTTTAAAGTGCTGGTAAAATTTCCGGACCGGCAGGAACTGCGGGAAATCGTGGAACTGACGGAGGGAAACCATCCGCCAAAGATCGCAAAGGTCATGGACCGGGAAAGCCTGCTTGCAGCGCGCGCATGCGTTGCACAGATTCCGATTGCGGATGCCGTCATGGATTATATTCTGGATCTGGTTATGGCAACTCATGCAGACAATCCGTATATCCGGGAGGGGGCAAGCCCGCGTGCGGCACAGGCACTGATCCGCACAGCCAGAGCACGCGCGTTTATGGAAAACCGCCTGAATGTCTCGTTTGAGGACGTCAAATGTGTCGCACTTCCGGTATTGCGGCACAGGATTCTGCTCAGTTTCGATGCAGTATCGGAGGGGATTACGGAAGATGCGGTGATTGGGCAGATCTTAACAGAAAAGGAACAGGGACTGTATGCTTGATGCGGGAATTTATGAACAGCTGTCGCGGCTTGTGATCGCGATGAAACAGAAAAGCAGCCAGAATATGGCAGGAAACCGCAGATCCGTACAGAAAGGGACTTCTGCGGAATTTTCCGATTTCCGGGAGTATATGCCGGGAGATGATCTGCGCAGGCTGGACTGGAATGTCTATGCGCGGTCGGAGCGCATGTATATCCGGGAATATTTCGAAGAAAAGGAAGCAGTGGTATCGGTTATTCTAGATACCAGTGCATCAATGCACTATGGAAAAAAGAGCAAGGCAGAACTGGCACAGGATCTGTGCGCGGTGATTGCCTTTCTGACTTTGCACCATATGGACCGGCTGGTGCTGTATGACAGCAGCCAGATGGGAACTCCGCTTGTGGTTTCCGGGGGAAAGAATGCACTGCCAAAAGTACTTGGATGGCTGCAGGCACGCACATTTTCGGGGACAGAGACGGATTCTTTTTCCGCCGTGCGCCAGATGCAGAGGCGTGGGGCGGGAGTTACCGTGATCGTCAGTGATTTCCTGACCGAAGCAGCGACAGATCCCACGCAGGATCGTCTGGAAAAAACGATGCAGTATCTGGACTTTACGAAACAAAGACCCGTGTTGCTTCAGACACTGTGTGCGGAAGAACTGCGTGTGACAATGGACGGTACGCGCAATCTGATAGATATGGAGTCCAAAGAAAAACTGCGCGTGACGATGCGTGCGGATGTGATTGCGCGCTATGAACAGGAACTGCAAAAGCTTTCTGTGCGGCTGAAAAAAAGTGCATCGGCTGCCGGAGGCACCTATATACTCTGTGATTCCGAAAAAGAGAGACGTGCGCTTATTTTAGAAGATTTAAGACCTTTGTTTGTCTGAGAAAAATTTGAGGATGGATTATGATATTTGAGAGTTTGTGGCCGCTGGCATTTTTGCTGGCGGTTCCGGTTGTTGTGATTTTATATCTGCTTGTGCCAAAGGGGACAGACACGCCAGTGTCTTCGAACCTGTTGTGGAAGAAGCTTTTTTATAATGAACAGTCTAAAACGTTCTGGGAAAAGTTTTTGCACAATCTGCTGATGTATCTGCAGATCGTGATTCTTTTGATGCTTATTCTGGCACTGATGGCACCGTTTGTACAGCGTAAGGGTACAGGCAGTACGGACGTGGTGTATCTGATTGACACCAGCGGAAGCATGAAGCATCTCACCAAAGGGGGCAATACCCGCCTAGGGGAAGCCGTAAGTGAGATCAAAGAGCAGATTGCCGCTTCGGATGGGGCAAAAATATCCATTGTTACCTGTGACGGCACGGGAACCAATCTGCTTGCCGTCCATACTTCCGAAAAAAAAGCACTGTATCGGACGCTGGCAGACATCAAGGGCACGGACACAGCCGGATCGCTTTCCGATGCACTGGCAACTGTACAGACGGTGCAGAAAAAAGACAAAAAGAATGATCTGGCAGATGTCATCGTCTATACCGACGGCATAGGGGCAAAACAGACGAAAAATCTCAAAAGTCAGCTTCAGGCAACCATCCGCGTGGTGGGAAGTCCCGTTTCTAACGTGGCGAATACGTTTCTGTCCTGCACCAAAGACAGCAGCGGGGACACGTATACGGTTGCATCAGGCGTGACAAATTACAGCGATTATGCGGCAAATATGGAGATTACGCTGTATGAGGGAAAGAAAATTCTTGAAGTGCGTACACTTTCCCTTGCCGCAGACGAGACGTATACCTGCCTGTTTAAACAGGTGAACTGGGGAAAACAGCCGCTGCATACCGAGCTTTCCGCAGTGACATTTGCCGGCAGCAGCCAGAAGGATTCCTTACATGAGGATAACTGTGCCTATGCACTCAAAGACCAGGTTTCCACGAGCAAAGCCACACTGATCGGGGAAGGAAATACCTATATCGAAAAAGCGTATCTTGCCGTGACCGGAGAGAATCTTTCCAAGGCAAAAACAACGGATGCACTTGACAGTGACGATCCGGGGGTATGTATTTTTGATGCGGATACGGCAGTGCAGGAATCTAATCAGCAGAAGGCGCGGATGATTTTTGCCAAAGAGGGAAAGAACGAGGAAAAAAATGTCAGTCTGTCCGCCGGCGATACCGAACTGACTTCCGGAATCCGGGACTTTGCGCTCGGGGTAAATCAGACGTATGTGTATGATCTGCCGGTCTGGGCCACGGGCTTTCTGTGGAACGGAAAGCAGTGCGCCGCATACTATGGGGAGCATGACGGAATCCGGGAGGTCGTACTCGGATTTGATCTGCGGGAATCGGATTTTGCCCTGCAGCCGGAGTTTCCGGTATTTATGAACCATGCGTTGCACTATCTGGAGGACAGTTCCCTTCTTTCCCAAAACGTCTATGATGCCGGAGATACCGTGCAGTTTCATGCATTAAACGGTGTGGACGTGCAGCAGATTGCAGCACCTACCGATCAGGTAGGACTGTTTACCGTAAAAGCGGGCGACAGAAAGGAATCCTATATTGTAAAATTTGCATGCAGCAGCCAGTCGGATGGACGGATCATGGCAGGCGATTCCGGCAGCCGCAACACGATGCAGCGGCAGCTTGTGCGAAAACAGATGCGCAATGTCATCCTTATCCTTGTGCTTCTTCTTATGATACTGGAGTGGATCTGTTATGTCCGGCAGATGCGTTACCGTGGGCGGTTTTATCTTGCGGTGCGTCTGGTTGGGCTTGCCCTTTTGGTGCTGGCTGTCTGTGGAATTTCGGTGCCGCTTTCCCACGCGAAAGATACTACCGTTTTTCTGGTTGATCTGTCGGAGAGCAATGCCGCAAATCTCACGCAGATGGAGCAGTATATGAGCCGGCAGGTCAAAGACATGCCAAAGAACAATCAGTATGCCATCGTAACGTTTGGAGCCAATGCGGTTGTGGAACAGTTTCTGACCAGTGAGAAACACAGTTTTCAGATTCTCTCGGCACCGGAGGCGGATGCAACCAACCTTGAGGAAGCCGTTTCCACAGGACTTTCCATGATCCCGGACAATGCGGCAGGACGGCTTGTGGTGCTTACGGATGGAAAGCAGACAAAGGGAAACATCGAGCATACGGCGTCGGCACTGACGGCAAAAAACGTGCAGCTGTATTCGGTTCTCTATGAAGATACAAAGCAGGGGAGCGATGCCTATATCGAAAACGTGGAAATGCCGGAGTATCTTTATCCGGGTGATTCCTATTCCATGACGGTAACTGTGGAAAGCAACTATGAGACCGATGCGAAGCTGCAGCTTTTGCAGGGAACGGAGATGGTCAGTCAGACAGGCGTGCATTTAAACAAAGGCAGCAACCGTTTTGTTTTGAAACAGAAGGTAGTCGGTACCGATGCGCAGCAGTATACCGTGCGCGTGAAGGCACCGAAGGACACCTGTGAAAAAAACAATGATTATGGTACGTATGCGACGGTGGATTCCCTGCCAAAGATTCTGCTTGTATCCGGAATGGGAGAGGACAGCACACCGTTTTTAGGACTTTTGGATGCTGCCGGATGCAATTACCGGCAGGTATCCGCAGTCAGTGCACCGGATACTTTAAAAGAGATGCTGCAGTACAAGAGCATCATTCTGGAAAATGTGTACCGGACAGATCTGCCGGAGGGCTTTCTAAAAAATCTGAAAACTTATGTGAAAGACTACGGATGCGGTCTGGTGGCATGCGGCGGTGAGGACAGTTTTGCACTGGGCGGATATCTGGATACGGAACTGGAGAAACTTCTTCCGGTCGATATGCAGCTGCGCGGGGTAAATGAGAAACAGAATCTGGCAATGGTCATGGTGATTGATCATTCGGGCAGTATGTCGGAACAGACCGAAGGAGGCACCAATCTGGATCTGGCGATCGCGGCTGCCAAAGCGGCTGTGGATCAGCTGGATACGAAAGATGAAGTCGGTGTGGTAACCTTTGATGATGGTTACACCTGGCAGGTGCCGCTGGAAAAAGTGAAGGATAAAGACAAGATCCATCAAAGCATCGAGACGATCAGCGAAGGCGGTGGAACGACCATCAAACCGGCCGTGCGTGCGGCACTAAATGAAATCAAGAAGAGCAAGGCACAGCTAAAGCATATTGTCCTTCTGACGGATGGACAGGGGGAAACCGGAAATTTTGAAGATATCATCAAGGACTGCAAGGATGCCGATGTAACTCTTTCCACGGTAGCGGTTGGAGAGTCGTCTGACAGACAGCTTCTGGAACGACTGGCAACGCAGTGTAACGGCCGCTATTATTATTCCGATATCTCAACCGATATCCCGAAAATCTTTGCACAGGAAGTATTTTTAAATGGAGATACGTATTTGCAGAACGGGCAGTTTTCACTGAAAGGAAACAGCAGCAATGCCATCACGAAAAATCTCTTTGCCGATGGCTGGCCGCAGATCAAAGGGTACGTGAGTGCCTCTCCGAAAACCGGAGCCAATGTGCTGCTGGCATCTGCCGAAAAGGATGACCCGATTTTGTCTGTCATGCAGTATGGACTGGGGCATACGGTTGCGTGGAATACCGATGTGACAAACCGCTGGACTGCCGGGCTGGCACAGCAGAATGATTACGTGCAGCTGTGGAAGCGGATCATCGATTACAGTGCAGGAAATACAGCACTCGGCGAAGACCGTGTGGATGTAACTACCGTAAACGGAACAACAAAAGTTACCTATTATGCCAAAGACTACGCAGAGCAGACACAGGTGGAGGCTGTGTACACGGATCCGGATGGAAAAACGCATCAGGCGAAACTGACCGCAAGTGCGCCGGGAACTTATGAGGCACAGCTGGATACAACAGTCTCCGGTGTCTACAATCTGAGCGTGCAGCGGAAAAACGGCAAAAAAATCGAAAATGCCCTGACCACCGCAGCCGTGGTACAGTATTCGCAGGAGTACAAATTTGCGCTGACAAACGACAGCTTTTGTGCGTTCATCAAACAGTATGGAAAGATGCTTTCCCCAAAGAAGAATGTATGGAAGAAGTTAAAAGCTTCCGGGCGGGCACGGGTTTGTCTGACCAATCCGCTTTTAATCCTTTTGCTTTTCGTATTTCTTGCAGATATCGCCATGCGGCGGTTTGCCTATGTTCCGCCAATGCCACACTGGACGAGACCGGCAAAAAAAGCTATAATGACAAAAGAAAAAACAGCAGAAGACGGGCAGCCGGAGCCGGAAGCAGAAAAACCAAAGGAAAAGACAAAGAAAGCAAAACCGGAGGAAACGGCTTCCCAGGCACTCGATACTTCTGCGCTGTTAAAGAAAAAAGAAAAGCGGAATCATTCCGTTTAAAAGAAAACAGGAGTCATTATGCAATCAGACAGCAATTTACGAGAAACGTTACGGAGTATCGATCATAAAAGTTATCCGGCATACAAATCCCTGCGGGGAAGTTACCGGTTTGCAGACTATGTGTTATCCATCGATTATGTGCAGGGAGATCCTTTTGCGGCACCTTCCCATGTGCGCGTGACCGTGGATGCAAAGGCAGCGGCATTTCCGGAATATGCCATGAAAAATACACGGACGCGCACAGCACTGGCAGATGAACTGCTGCGCACGTTTGCCGCACAGATCAACCACTTTACATTTAAGGCGAAGGGATCGGGCAAGAGCGGCCTGATCTCGGTAACCCACTGCGGACAGGAGATTCTGACCCGGACAGCCTGTGAAGTGAACGAAAAAGAAATCACCGCGCGTTTTGCGGTAGGATTTCCGGCAAACGGACGGACGATCAATGCCAGGGAACTGGAGAAAATTCTGTTTACCTATCTGCCGGAATGTGTAAAGCATTCATTTTATTATAAGAATCTCGATGCCAGCAGAATCCGGGATGCCGTGGAACTGGCAGAAGACCAGCAGGCAGTCCGTGACCAGCTGAAAGAACAGGGGTTGGTTGCTTTTGTTGCCGATGATGCGGTACTGCCGCGGGAGAGTGGGATTTCCTCCCGGCCGATGAAACAGTCCGTAGCCTTTACCTCTCCGGAATCCCTTAGGGTGACGATGCAGCTTCCGCACAGGGGTGCGGTCACCGGTATGGGAATCCCGAAAGGAATCACACTGATCGTCGGTGGCGGCTATCATGGAAAATCCACACTTCTGACTGCACTCGAACTGGGCGTTTATAACCATATTGCAGGGGACGGCAGAGAGTTTGTGATCACGGATGAGACCGCCTTAAAACTTCGTTCGGAGGACGGACGGTTTATCAAAGATGTCGATATTTCCATGTTTATCAATGACCTGCCAAACGGAAAAGATACCCATCATTTTTCAACGGAAGATGCCAGCGGAAGCACATCGCAGGCAGCCGGGATCGTGGAAGGCATGGAGGCGGGAAGCCGCCTGTTTCTGCTGGATGAGGATACGTCCGCGACGAACTTTATGGTAAGGGATGCATTTATGCAGAAAGTAGTCAGCCCGGACAAAGAGCCGATCACGCCGTTTCTTTCCCGTGCGCGGGAACTGTATGAGCAGGCAGGAATTTCTACCATCCTGGTAGCGGGCAGTTCCGGAGCCTTTTTCCATATTGCGGATACCGTGATCCAGATGGACCGCTACAAGCCGGTTGACATCACAAAAAAGGCGAAGGCATTGTGCAAAGAATTTCCGATTTCAGAGGAAAAGCCACATCCGTTCGCCCTGCCACACAGTCACCGGATCATGGAAAAAGATAAAAATGGTGCCACAAAACGCAGGGATTACCGGAGCGGAGCCGTGCGCAAAAATGAGCCGGAGCGGTTAAAATTAAAAACCATGGGAACGGATGGATTTGCCATTGGAAAGCAGACCGTGGATCTGCGGTATTTAGAACAGCTGATCGACAGCGAACAGACTGCGTGCCTTGGCATGCTCTTAAAATATGCGGTCGAACACCTGGTGGACGGCAAACGGACAATTGCCGAAGTCGTTGTACAGTTACAGAAAGAACTCGAAACGTCCGGCATGCGTTTTCTGGCAGAAAACGGTATCGTTTCCGGCGGTTATGCCATGCCGCGGGTGCAGGAGATGTATTCCTGTTTTAACCGTTATCGTGTATAGAAAAAGGGAAGCACAGGAGAGACTATGAAAAGAATATTAGTTGTCGTTGACATGCAAAACGATTTTACGACCGGACCGCTGGGCAATGCAGAGTGTGCAGCAGTCATTCCGAAGGTCGCGGAAGTGATAAAAACAGGCGTGTATGACAGAATCATTTTCACCCAAGACACGCACCAGAGTAATTATCTGGATACGCAGGAAGGAAAGCGGCTGCCCGTCGTGCACTGCATCGAAGGAACCGAAGGCTGGGAGATTGCGCCTGTGATCCGTAAGGCAGCATCCTTTTATTCCAAAGAACAGATCGAGACGATCTGTAAGCCGGCATTTGGCAGTGTGCAGCTTGGCGAGTGCTTAAAGCAGTACTGCGGTGATGCAGAGGCACAGATTGATTTCTGTGGCGTGTGCACGGGTATCTGTGTCATCAGCAATGTCATGATTGCCAAAGCCTTTGTTCCGGAAGCGCGCGTGTGCGTGATTGAAAAAGCATGCGCCTGCGTAACACCGGAGTCGCACCGCACGGCGATCGAAGCGATGAAAACCTGTCAGGTGGATATACAGTAATTGTATCTTATTTAAGTAAGAAGAAAAGAGAAGAATTATGAAGTTAAATCAGATCATCACCAGTCTGCTGGAAACAGACATGTACAAATTCAGTATGGGAGAGGCCATCTATCACCAGTTCTCCGACTATAAAACCACATGGACATTCAAGTGCCGCAATACCGATGTGCACTTTACGGCAGAGATGGTGCAGGAGATCAAAGAGCAGATTAAGGCGTACTGCAGTCTACGTTTTACAGAGGAAGAGCTGGAATATCTGAACCACATTACATGGATCAAGGGAAGCTATATTGATTTTCTGCGCCTGTGGCAGCCGCGCTATGAGGATTTTAAGATTTCGGATGAGGCGGAATGCGGACTTTCCATCGAGACATTCGGTACCTGGCTGAATACGTCCTTGTATGAGATCCCGACACTGGCGATTGTCAACGAAGTGTATTTCCGTATGGCGTACGATTATGACAGGCTTTATGCCAGTTTCCGGGAACGTCTGGAACGGAAGATCAAAGATGCCAGCGGCAGATACGAGATCGGTTCGTTCAGTGAATTCGGACTGCGCCGCCGTCTTTCCGCAGAGGCACAGGAGCTTGCTGTCCGTAAGCTGAAAGAAGCAGAATTTCACGGGTCAGAATTTGTCGGAACGTCCAACGTCTATCTGGCAAAAAAATACAATCTGACACCGGTCGGAACCATGGCACATGAGTGGATCATGTGTGTCGGACAGGGAAATCACAAACATAACCCGGCATACTCCAACTGGTATGCGCTTGATGCCTGGGTACGCGAGTATGGCGTGTTAAACGGTATTGCACTGACCGATGCGATTACGACCGACTGTTTCCTGCGGGATTTCCAGCTGACCTATGCAACGTTATTCTCCGGCGTGCGTCATGACAGCGGAGATCCGGTGGAGTGGGGCGAAAAAATGATCGCACACTACCAGAAACTGGGGATCGATCCGGCAGGCAAGACTTTATTGTTCAGTGATTCTCTTGATTTTGCACGGGCACACGAACTGTATGAACATTTCCGGAACCGCACAAAGGTGGCTTTTGGAATCGGCACCTATATCTCGAATGATACGGAGGTACCGGCACTGAATATCGTCATGAAAACCACGCTGTGCAACGGTATGGATGTCGCGAAGATTTCCGATACTCCGGGCAAGGGAATGTGCAAGAACCCGGATTATGTGCACTATCTGAAACGATGCATCGACTGGCGTATGAATCATGACAGATAAAAATTCTGATTTACAGACAAAGGAAGAAGGAACAGACCTATGAATTATACAGAGTGTATCGAACAGGCGAGAGGCCGTATCGGATCTTACTGTAAGGCGTGCTGGGAATGTAACGGCAGAGCCTGTAAAAACCAGATGCCGGGGCCGGGAGCCAAAGGCATCGGAGATACCGCCATCCGCAACTATGACAAATGGAAAGAAATCCGCGTCCAGATGGACACGCTGGTCGAAAACCGTCCATGTGATACGACACTGGAACTGTTTGGCAGAACGTTTCAGTATCCGTTTTTTGCAGGTCCGGTAGGCGCCGTGCAGCTGCATTACGGAGACTGCCTGAATGATATTTCCTACAACGATATTCTCGTTTCCGCCTGTGCAGCATCCGGCATCGCTGCTTTTACCGGAGACGGAACCGACAGCAATGTCATGGTCGCAGCGACAAAAGCAATCAAAAATGCCGGCGGACTGGGAATTCCGACCGTAAAGCCGTGGAACATCGAAGTGATCCGGGAGAAAATGGCAATGGTAAAAGATTCCGGTGCCTTTGCCGTAGCAATGGATATCGATGCGGCCGGACTGCCGTTTTTAAAGAATCTGACCCCACCGGCCGGAAGCAAATCGGTGGAGGATCTGCGTGAAGTAAAACAGGCGGCAGGGCTACCGTTTATCGTCAAAGGAATCATGACCGTCAAGGGTGCCATGAAGGCAAAAGAAGCCGGGGCCGATGCGATCGTTGTGTCAAACCACGGCGGGCGTGTCCTGGATCAGTGTCCTGCCACCGCAGAGGTGCTCGAAGAGATCGCAAATGCAGTCGATGGCTCCATGAAGATTTTTGTCGATGGAGGCATCCGTTCCGGTGTGGATGTGTTTAAGGCACTGGCACTGGGAGCCGATGCGGTGATCATTGCCCGTCCGTTTGTGACTGCCGTGTATGGCGGAGCGCAAAAAGGCGTTGAGGCTTATGTCAATAAGATCGGAAGTGAGTTGAAAGATACGATGGCAATGTGCGGTGTGGCTTCGCTGAAGGAGATCACACGGGATTGTGTCAGAGTGTGAGAATTACATATTGGGAAAGGATGAAACGCTTGTGTTCGTGGTGGGTGCCATGGATATGGGCGTTTTTTCTGTTGAAATGAGAAAATGGATGGATTTTGTTATATTTTTTGCTGAAAAAGGTCGGTTGATGTAAAAATGTGATATAATAGAAAATAAAAATTAGGGATTAGGGAAGAAATATAGGAAAGTGTACGGTTTATGGGACGGAAAAAAGTGTATTCTATGGGAAATGTAGAATAATAAAGTTTTTAACAATTTTCAAAAATAAAATTATTGTAATTATAATATATGTATATGGTGTAAAATCGCAAGAATTTGATAGAAAATTACAAATATTTGATGATTAGCATAAGCTTATGTGTTAGAATCTATAATTAGAGAAGTTAAAGATATTTAATTTGAAAGGACTTAAGATGAAAGTAAGCTATAAAAAATTATGGGTTATGTTAGTAGAAAAAGATATGAGTAAGCAGGAATTTAGAGAAAAATTGCAAATTGCACCTGGTACAATGACAAAGTTGAATAAGGGACAAGAAGTGTCTATGTCAGTAATATTAAGAATTTGCGAATATTTTGATTGTAATATTGGTGATATTTGCGATGCAGTAAGAGTAGATTAGGGGAAAAAACATATGATAGAGAGAATATGTCCTAGGTGTAGGGTGCCAATGAATGGTGATAAATGTGTGAAGCCTAATTGTGGTTGTGCAACAAAAATGTCGTCAACAATTTATTGGTGTGAAAACTGTAATGTTCCAATATATGAAAAGTTTTGCCCGAAATGCGGAAAGGAGGGTAAGTATGTCACAACGGATATACGCCCGGTTTTTCCAGAAGAGAATGCATTGATATCAATTATTTTAAAAAATGATCCAGTAAAATATCAGAAATCATCTGTTTGGTGTGGAAATGGTGTATACATTATTGACGGGAAAAAGGTACGTTTGTCTGTATCGAAAGTAAATGCATTGCCGATAGAAGAGATTAAATTAATAAAAGAAAAATATGATGCATTTGCAAATGAAATAAAATACGATTTTTTTGATCAGCATATTAAAAACTTTGTGGAAGCAAATAAAGACAGATATAACTATATTACAGAAGAGGCTGTCAGTTTTATACAGAAATATGAAAATAAATATGCCATAGAAGATATGATGGTATCATTTAGTGGGGGTAAAGATTCTACAGTTACCTCTCATTTAGTTAATAGAGCATTGGGAACGAACAAAGTTCTTCATGTTTTTGGTGATACTACATTGGAGTTCCCATATACCTTAGAGTATAAAAAAAGATTTAATAAAAATGAAGAATCACAAGGAGTTAGGGTTTTAACTGCGAAGAACAGAGAAAAAAACTTTGAACAATTGTGTGATGTGGTAGGACCACCGAGTCGTGTTATGAGGTGGTGCTGTACGGTTTTTAAAACAGGTGCAATCCAAAAAACAATTGCATCTGCGTTTAAAGACAAAAAAAACATTTTAAGTTTTCAGGGAATCCGAAGAAGTGAATCTTTGAGCAGAAGCAAATATGAAAGAGAAAGTGAAAGTCCAAAGATTTCGAAGCAAACAGTTGCGTCACCAATTATTAACTGGATTGATTTTGATGTCTGGCTATATATTTTGACAACAAAGATTGATTTTAACTATGCATACAGACTTGGTTGGACAAGAGTAGGATGCTGGTGTTGTCCAAATAATGGCGGGTGGTCAGAGTTCCTTGCAAAAATTCATATGTATGATCAATATGAGCATTGGCATAGTTTATTAGTAAATTTTGCACAGAAAATTGGAAAGCCCGATCCGGAAGAATATATAAATGAAGGCGGATGGAAGGCAAGACAAGGGGGGAATGGACTTGAAGCAGCACAAACTTCTGTAGTTTCATTCGAACCGTGTGCTACCGATGATAAGGCTTTTAATTATGAGCTTCAACGACCTATTACAGAAGAACTATATGAGCTTTTTAAACCATTTGGTTATATTAACAAGGAACTTGGAAATAAACGTCTTGGTGAAGTTTACGTGATGAACAAAGCTGGGAAAGTGCTATTAGTTCTTCAGGGAAGATTAGGAAGTACAAAACTTAAAGTTACAATTAAGGATGTTCATATAGCAAAGGCAAAAACGCTTTCTGGAGCTGAAGGAAAGATACAATGTCAGCTTACAAAGTATCAGATGTGTCTTGGATGTAAAGCTTGTGAAAGTGTTTGCAAATATGATGCGATTAGCGTTAAAGATGATGGCACAGGTAAGATTACGTACTCAATTGACACAGATAAATGCAGAAGATGTACGGAATGTGTGAGCCATTTTAATGCGGGATGTTATATGAGAAAAGTATTATGCATAAAGAGGACATAACATGACTAAAAATAAAGTGAAATTGAGACTGCAAGGACATGAAAAATTTGCATTAAGAGAAGGGTGGATTAATAAAGGATTAATGCTTATTCCAAAGGATTCAAGCATATTTTCAAAACAGGATGCACCAGATGTATTTGGCATTGGAAATAATATGGTTAAGTCTCTTCGTTACTGGATGCGTGCATTTGGGTTAATAATTGAAGGTGGATCTGCTGGTGTTTCGCTTTCTCCGATAGGAAAATTGATTGCAAAATATGATCCATATATTGAAAATCCGTATACGTTATGGCTCATGCATTCTTATATCGCAAAAAATAAAGAAGAAGCAACAGCATGGTATATGTATTTTAATCGTTGTGATGCAAATGATTTAGAAAAAAGTCAAATATATTCTATTTTATTGAGAGAGATTACACAGTATGCGTCGGGGCAAAAGTTTTCAGAAAAATCATTAAGTAACGATATTGATGTTCTGCTAAATATGTATAGCAAAAATAAGATAAAATCTGATCCAGAAGAGAAAAATATTTCTCCATTTTCACAGTTGGCATTGATAAAAAATGTGGATGGAAAGTATACAAAGAAACATCCAGACAGAAGAATTTTTTCTGAATTTGTAGTTCTTTATGAGTTAGAACAAATGTTAGAAGGAAGAGATGGTCTTTCTATTGAAGAGATAGTAAATGGTGAGAATGGGTTAGCTAAAATATATAATTTGACAAGTGTTATGGCAAATGAATATTTTGATCGATTAGATGCTATTGGTTATATCAGAGTTGTAAGAACAGCAGGACTGGATATGATTTATCCCGTAAAAATGAGTGGAGCATTAAATGCAGCAGAAGAATATTACAGAAATTGCTAGTAGGTGAAAAAATGGGAAAAGTTAATTCTTTAAAAGATATTATTAGTTTTAATAGTAATTTTAAAACTGCAATAAATTTATATTTGAGTCTTAATAAGACGGATAAGGTATTAAGTTATATACCAACCATGTCTTCGGTACATTTTTTGGGAGAATATGCTCAATCTGTATTAACAAACAAAGAACAGGCAACTTTATTAGTTGGACCTTATGGAAAAGGTAAATCTCATTTGTTATTAGTATTGCTTGCAGTGTTATCTCTTGAAAGAAATTCTGAGAATACAAAAGTTATTAATCAGTTGGTAAAGAAGATCAGTGCGGTTGAAAAAGTTGGTATAACAGTAGGTGAAGAAATTCGTGCAATTTGGGGTAAAAAGAAATTTTTACCTGTATTGATAAGCGATACAACAGGTGATTTAACACAAGCTTTTTTATATGGTTTAAATGATGCAATGAAGAGGGCACAGTTAGAAGATTTAGTTCCGGATACGTATTATTCAATTGCATTAGAAAGAATGAATGATTGGAAACAAAATTATCCAGATACTTTTGCATCTTTTGAAAAGGAAGTTGTTAAGTATGGAAAGACAGTTGCGGAGCTTGAAGCTGGATTAAAGATGTATTCAAAAGATTCACTAACTATATTTAAAAAAATTTATCCTGGTTTAACTGCAGGGAGTGAATTTAATCCTATGGTAGTGTCAGAGGTTCTGCCTTTATACAAGAGCATTAGCGAGAAACTTGTAGAAGATTACGATTATAGTGGTATTTATATCGTGTTTGACGAGTTCAGTAAATTTATTGAGAGTCAAAATGGTGTTGCTGCGGGATCAAATATGAAGTTACTTCAGGATATATGTGAGTTGGCTACAGATTCTCAAAATGCACAGATTTACTTTACCATGGTTGCACACAAAAGTATCAAGGAATATGGACGGTATCTTTCATCAGATATTATTAATTCGTTTACAGGTATTGAAGGAAGAATTATAGAAAAGACTTTTGTAACTTCTGAAAAAAATAATTTTGAATTGATAAAAAATGCAATCGTTAAAGATGAAAGCTTGTTAAAGAAAATTCCAGGTCATGAAAACTTTTTTGGTGAAAAAGTACTTAAAGAGTATTATGAAGTACCCGCTTTTAGAAGTAAATTTCCGGAACCGGAGTTTAAAAATATTATCTTGAAGGGATGTTATCCATTAAATCCAATAGCGGCTTATTTGTTGCTTAATATCAGCGAAAAAGTAGCACAGAACGAGAGAACATTATTTACTTTTATTTCAAATGATGAACCTAATAGTATGGCGAGATTCGTCTCTGAGCATACTGCTGACAAGGAGTGGAGTATAGGGGCAGATCTTATATATGATTACTTTAGTACTCTGTTTAAGAAGGAAGTTTCAAATGATTATGTTCACAATGTTTGGCTAAGTGCAGAATATGCTATCGATAAATGCGATACGGATGATCAAAAAAAGCTCATTAAGGCATTGGCTATTATTTTGATTGCTAAAAATGAAGATGAGTTACCGGCAACCGATAAATATCTTAGATTAAGTGTTAATGCGGTTGATGCAACACAGGCGATAGACGAATTAATACAGAAAAATTTTATTTACAAGAAAGCGATAGATGGACAATATACATTTAAAACACAAGCAGGCTCACAACTGCGAAAAGAGATTAAGCGCCAACGAGAACTTAAGGGGGACAATGTAAATTATGGACAGGCATTATTAGATGTTACTGGAAAGTATTATGTTGTTCCAAGAAAGTACAATACGGTACATATGATGACACGTTATTTTACGAATCAATTTATGAGAGTTGAAGATTTTTTGAATATTGATTCGGCAGAGGCAATGCTTGCGGATTGTTCAGGGGACGGAAAGGTTATTACACTATATAGCTTTGAAAAAGTACAACAGCAACAAGTGAGAAAACATTTGTTTCAATTGGGGGATCAAAGAATTGTGGTTGTTTGTCCAAAACAAGCAATTAAAGTTTCTAAACAGTTAAAGGATTATGAAATAATACAGGAGTTAACTACAAATTCACTTTTTGTTGGGAACAATGAAATTCTTAAAAGAGAATTGCCAATTTTAATTGAGGATCTTACAAGAGAGATTGAAATTTTAATAAGTGCTATATATGAAGATGATGGAGAAACAAAAGTATTTTCAATTGATGGAGATGATATTGTAGCAGATAAGACAGGCAGTGAAGAAGCAGTAGTTAATAGATGTTGTGAGAGTGTATATTATAAAACCCCTATCATAAATAATGAATTGGTTAATCGGTCTTATATTGGAACAGCACAGACAAAGAAAGCTCGCTTAAATATTATACGTGCAATCTTAACGCATACGGATACAGAGGATTTTTATAGGGGATCTAACCAGGAGGCAACGGTATATAGATCTTTATTTTGTGTACCTGAGGTCTTAACAGATAAGATGAAACCAAATCTTAAGAGTGCATTAAAAGAAATAAATAAGTTTATTGATTCATGTTCGAATAAAAAGAAATCAATGGTGGGTCTGATGAACAAGCTTATGTCTGCACCATATGGTATGAGAGCAGGAATAATTCCTTTTTATGTTGCTTATATTTTTGCAAATAGACGAGAAGATATAATTGTTTATTTTGCGAATAAGGAAATACAATTAGACGCAGATATTGTTGTAAATATGTGTGAACAGGCGGATGATTACGCAATTTATATATCGAAAGAGGATCTGCAAAAAGAAAAATATATTAGAGAATTAAATGAATTATTTGATGTTGCTGATAATAGAAATTTATCTGAAAATCGAATCAAAAATATTTTTATTTGTATGCAAAGATGGTTTAGAGCATTACCACAAGTTTCACGGAACATGATGAATTTGAATCAGTATGTGGGATCAGAAAATTTAGCAAAAGCAATGAAAGATATAAAAAAAGTATTGCAGAAAGTGGAATTTAATCCGTTTGAAAGTCTATTTGTCGAGTTGCCAGATAAATTTGATGCAAAATCATATGAAGAAACATTTAAAAAAATGGACGAATGTAAAACTTATTTTGATGATTATTTTGAATGGGTTCAGGAAGAAACGGTATCTAAGATTTATGATGTGTGGGGAGGAAGAAAGAAAGAGGATTTATTTCACACATTGAGGGAATGGTATGACAATCAAAGTAAGAGTGCAAAACAGGGGTTGTACGATGGAAGAATGACCAATTTTATGTCAACGATTGAAGAGTTAGATGTTTATAATGATCGTGAGGTGGCAAAAAAAATTGTTAAGGCGGCAACTGATGTATATATTGAAAATTGGAATATAGGATCTTTAGAAGATTTTGCAGATGAATTGAGGAAGCTCAAGGAAGAAATTGAGAATACAAAGGATGAAACTTCCGCTGGAGAAATGACATTAGTATTCACAAAAAGAAATGGCGATTTGTTTGAAAAAACATATAATCACGCTGATGAAACCACCGGTGGGGTTCTTAAGAACATTATTGAGGATGCATTGGAAGAATATGATGATTTAAGTGTTAATGATAGGGTATCTATTCTTTTAGATATGATAGAGAGAATAACAAAGTAGAGGCAAAAATATGGTTTATCTAGATAATGCTGCAACAACATTTCCTAAACCGGAAGTGGTATATCAAGCTATGGACAAAATGAATAGAGAGGGTGCGGTTAATGCCGGACGTGGTTCTTATAAATTAGCTCGGGATGCAAGCAAACTTATAGGAGAAACAAAGGATATGTTACGCAGATTAGTCCACGTAGATATTTCAGCGGCAGTAGTTTTTAGCCCATCTGTAACGATTGCAATGAATCAGATTGTTAATGGATTGCAGATAGGAGAACGAGCAGTTGTGTATGTGTCCCCATACGAGCATAATGCTGTGGCTAGGAGCATTCATGAATTAGAAAAAAAGAAAAATTGGATAATTAAAGAAATTCCATTGAATTCAGATTTAGAAATTGATTTGGAAAAAATGAAGTATGAATTTACTAAGGACAAGCCCGATGCTATATTTTGTACACATGTGAGTAATGTTACAGGTTATATTTTGCCGGTTAAAAAAATATTTGAGGAGGCAAAAAAATATGGAAGTATTACAGTTTTAGATGCAGCGCAATCTATGGGACTTGTTCAGATACGAGCCGATTTAATGCAAGTGGATTTGATAGCTTTTGCCGGACATAAAACACTTTATGGTCCTTTGGGAATAGGAGGATTTATTAACGTATCGGGGGTACCATTAGATATTTTTATTAGTGGTGGAACAGGAAGTGATTCTCTTAATCTTGAAATGCCATCTGGAAAAGAGACACGTTATGAGTCGGCTAGCTGCAATATTGTTGCGGTGGCTGGCCTTAATGCTGCATTAAAAGTCATTGATTCGGATGTATGTATGAAACATGAGAAGGAATTAGGAAACTACTTAATTGAAAGATTGTCTGAGATTAAAACGGTTAAAATGTATATTCCTAGGGATAGACAAGCACATGTTGGAATTGTTTCATTTGTAGTGGATGGATATACATCGGAAGATGTAGGAATGATTCTTGATGAGGATTTTGATATTGCTGTAAGAACGGGATATCATTGTGCACCATTTATACATAAGTATTTGAAGGATGAAAATACGTTAGGCACGGTTCGAGTTGGATTAGGACAATTTTCTGTAAAAGAAGATATAGATAAATTGGCAATGGGGTTGAAGGAGATTATTTATGAGTAAGTATACTACCTATATGATGAAATTCAGTCAATCAGAACTTCGGGGATATTTAGGGCAGGGAATGGTTGATCTTTTAATCGAATGGCTTCCAAATGGAGATACATTGCTTACAAAACAAAGAATGATCAGTATGATTGATTCTATTTATGGAACGTCAATATTAAAAGATAAGAATTTTAGAAAAAATTTATTACAATGCATGAGCACTTCGGAAATCATAAAGTTAAGAGACAATTGTTTAACAGGACAAGAAAAGAGTGAACAGGACCCAATGGCTGTAATTGAAATTATCGCCAATAAACCTTGGAATCGAAGTTCGTTAAGTTCATATTTATTAAAAATATGGGAAGTATCTGAAAATGTGTTTGATAAGGAGAAGGATGATACGGTTGTAGAAAATGTCGTTGAGTCTTCAAAAGAACAGTTTTATGAGTTGCTTGATTATCAATATTATATAAAACAAAGAGTATTGACTAATTTGAATTCAGGAAATTTACTTGAACGAATGTTGATTCATATGCCAACTGGAACAGGAAAGACAAAAACCTGTATGCATATAATTACAAATTACATTAATTTTACTCTTGAAGAAAAGGGACTTGTTATTTGGATTGCACACTCAACAGAATTGCTTCAACAAGCATATGATACATTTGTGTCAGTATGGGGGCATTTGGGAAATGGACCAATTATAGCATATAAACTATGGGGAAATAAAGAAATTAATGATTTAGATTTGCAATTAAATGGAGTTGTTTTTTGTGGTCTTGCAAAACTAATGTCAATTACAGAATCAAATTTGAAATTATATGAGAGATTAAAAAAGGATTGTAGATTAATTGTTTTTGACGAAGCACATAAGGCAGCAGCAAATAAAACACGAAAAATAGTTGAAGATTTTATGCGTTTGCCTGAGAATTATGAAAATCGTTCTTTGATAGGTCTTACAGCTACACCAGGGCGTACAACAGAGGACTCATATGACAATAATCTATTAACGAATATGTTTGGAGGTAAGTTAATACATATCGATTCAGATATATTAAATCAGATAAATTATGGTAAGTTAAAAGCATTGAATACTGTAGCAGAAGAAAATATTATAAAATATTTTCAGGAAAGACGGATTTTAGCCAAAATGATTCCAGAAAAATTAAAGTATAAGCAGCAGTTTACAGAACAAGAGTTGCAGATACTAGGTAGTGCACTTAAAGATATGGGGTTTGACGATAAAGAGTATACCGAGGAGCAACTAACTATATTAGCTAGGAATAAGGAAAGAAATTTGGCAATCATGGAAAAGCTTCGGAGTTTAAATATAGAAAGAAAGCCAACGATTGTTTTTGCGTGTTCAGTTGAACATGCAAAAATGCTGTCGGCAATGTTAACACTAGAAGGAATTCATAATAGTTTAGTACTTGGAGAAATGGACTCGATGGATCGTAAAAATGCAATTGAAGTATTTAAGAAAAGGGATTCAGGGGTGGATATTATTATCAATTATGAGGTACTAACAACGGGATTTGATTCGAAAAATATTAAATGCGTATTTATAACAAGACCAACGAAATCAATCGTATTGTACAGCCAAATGTTAGGTAGAGGGCTTAGAGGACCTCTTATGGGAGGAAACGAAGAATGTATTCTTGTGGATGTAGATGATAATCTGCAGGCATTTGATAATGAAACAGCTTTTTCACATTTTAATGATTATTGGAGAGTTTAGGAGGCAGATATGGGAAGTAGTATTGTAGATATTCAAAATATGGGAGATGCATTGAGAAATACTGGATACAAGAATATCGAGAGTGCAGTTGCTGAAATTATTGATAATTCGGTAGAAGCTAATGCAAAAGATATTTTTGTGATTTTAAGAGAAGGTATTGCAAAATCCGGAAGAAAAGTGGTTACAGAAATAGGTTTTCTCGATAATGGCGATGGAATGAATGAGAAGGTATTGGGAAGTTGCCTTGGAATAGGAGCATCTACACGGCAAGCCAGAAGAGGGATGGGACGTTTTGGCGTGGGTTTGCCACAAGCTTCGTTATATGCTTGTCCGGATGTTGAAGTATATTCTTGGCAGGATGGAGTAGAAAATACAAAAAGAGTTTATCTGGATATTAATAAGGTTAAAGAAGGAGAACAAAAGGAAATTGATGATCCGATTAAAATGCCTATTCCAGAACCTTATAATTCATATATAAAGTATCAGACATTATTTAAAACATATGATTTTACAAAATCTGGTACTTTGGTTATTTGGAAACAATGTGACCGCATAAATCCTAAGACAAGAGGACCTCTTACTGAAAGATTAGAATTTAGTCTTGGACAAAAATTTCGTTATTTTATCCATGATGGGGTAAGTAAGATTAAAATAATTTGTGACGAAAATCCAGAGGCGGCAGTAGATATTGCTCCAAACGATCCTCTTTTTTTGATGGAAGATAATTGCGTTTTATGTGATCCGGCAGAACCTAAGAGAGTGTATAAACCTGGACAAAATAACAATGCAGAGGCACCTTTTGAGTTATATACAGCAAAGGGCACTGACACTGGTGAAGTAAATGTACCTATTAAATATTATAATAAGAATGGTGAAATAGAAACAGGTTCTGTATTACTCAGATTTTCTATAGTAAAGGACAAGTTTTATGATGAAACTGCATTTCCAAAAGGATCAAATCCAGGAGATTATGCTTTGGGAAAACATGCTGCAAAAATGGAAGGAATTTCAGTAGTTAGAGCTAGAAGAGAGATAGACTTTAGAAGATTTGATTTTTATAATGTTATAAATGAACCACAGCATAGATGGTGGGGATGTGAGATTGTATTTGAGCCAGTTTTAGATGAGATTTTTGGTGTTGCTAACAATAAGCAATATGTGGAATTAAAAAAGGTTGATGTAGAAGATCTTGATCCAGAGGAGCGGGATGTGGCTCCAATTTGGGATCAGTTAGCGGATACCATTGTTCCTACTATAAAGGCTATGTATGCACAAAATAAGGAAACTAGAAATAATACAAGAACTTTTGATGATGCACAAAGCCAAAGTACTGATATTATCAATACAGTAGAAAATGATCCAGCTATATCAGATTATGATGATTCATCTGAGGAGACGGAGTCACCTTCTGCTGAAGAGGTTGCTGAAACTGGAAAAGAAGAGTTGAAAGAACTTGGATATGAAGATCCAACAGATGAACAAGCAGCGAGATTTATAAATAATTCAGTTAATTTTGTTTATGCAGATAAGGGAGAAAGAAGCCCTGCATTTGATTATAAGCCTGTACTCACAACTACAGTGATTACGATCAATACAAGTCATAAATTTTATACTTCTTTTTTAAGTAAAATTTATACTAATCCAGAAGTACAAACAACTTTTGAATTGTTTTTAGCTTCATTAATACAATCGGTTAGGAAAACAGATTCATACCAAAGTGTTGAAAATGATAGATTATTAACTGCTTGGTACAATCGATTAAACAATTATATTTCGGAACAATTGAATCCGCGGAATAATATGTAAAGAGGATAAAATATGGCTATATTGTTTTCTAATGAAATACTTAATTCTGTTAAACATGAACTGGAAAATGCTGAACAATCGGTTCAGATAATTACGGCTTATTGTAAGGAATCATCCTTCGAATACTTGAATAATTGTATAGACGCTAAAATAAAGAGTAAGAGATTATTAGTACGATTTCGAATGGATGATATTTTGAGCGGTAGTACAGATTTTTCTATTATTCGAAAGGGGAAAGAAAAAAGATGGGATATATATATCCGATTTGATTTACACGCAAAGACATATATTATCGATAATAAAAGAGGGTTTGTGGGAAGTGCAAATGCAACAAATTCTGGATTAAGCATTGGGAAAAATGGAAATATGGAAATGGCAACATTGGTTGATATGGAACCAAATGATATCGATAAAATAAATAAAATTTTTGATGATGCTATTCGCGTGGATTCTGCATTAATTGAAAATTTAGAGCATCAGATCTGGATGGCAGAAAAATCTAGCAATAAGGAGAAAAAAACATGGGATGAAACCATCACATCGATGTTTACTCCACACATAGAGACTCTTTTTTCGTATGAGTTACCGGAGATATTTGAATTGCGTAAAGGAGAATATTTTTCGTTCCTTGATGAGAAATATGATGGTGATATAAATAAATTTCGTGAAATGGTTAGATGGAGTAATGCGTATCTTTGGCTTCTAGAAATTTTAAAAAGAAATGAAGGATGTTTGTATTTTGGTGCATTGTCAGAAAAATTACATAATGTACTTGTTTCTGATCCAAAGCCATATAGAAGAGATGTTAAGCAAATGTTAACAAATTTGCTCAGCCTGTGCGATCAATTAGGAATGGAAGAGATAGTGATAGATAGGCCGAATTATTCGCAAAGGGTTAGATTGTTAAATTATAGTTAAGATATGAGGGTCAAAAGGTATAAGCGCAAATAATTGTTTTAATTGTTCTTAAATTATAAACAATTAAGTGATAAATACCAATGGAATCACTTGAATTTCATTGTGCATTTTTAAAACAATTGACACAATTAATATTAAAATGACCTTTTGACCCTCGAATCATAGTTAAGCACAAACAAAGATCTTTTAAATTTGATAAAAATATAGTATTGATATTTTAAAATTATGATGAAAAGGAGATAAGTACAATATGGAAAAAAGAAAAGACCGAAAAATGAATGCAGCAAGAGTATTATTTGGAATAAGTCGTATAGGTTATACACCAGCAAGTGCAATCTGTGATATTATAGACAATTCAGTCACAGCGGAGGCTGAGAATGTTAGAGTTTTTATAAAAAAGAAGAATGAGAGTTATAATTTAAATAAAAAAGATAATGTAGAAGAATATTTAATTATTGATGATGGAAATGGTATGTCAGAAAAAGAACTAGATAATGCTTTAGATTTAGGGTCAAGTGATGAATTATATTCTGAAAATACACTTTCTAAATTTGGGTTAGGATTGAAATCAGCTTCATTTGCACAGGGAGAACGTTTGGAAGTGATATCCGGAGATGGAAAAGAGCTACATAAAGAATATGTGGATTTACAGGAAATTCAAGAGGAATATTTTAGTGTAGAGACAGAACTTACAGATGAAGATAAGGAACTTGTAGAGAAGTATTTTAAAAATAAATTACAAGGTACAATTATACGTATCTCTAAAATACGTAATAATAATCATCCGAGTATTAAGTCAACAATTGATGAACTAAAAGAAAAGATAGGAGTGATTTACTATTATTTTTTAAAAAAAAGTTTGCATATTTTTATTGAAAATGAAGAAATAGAGGCTTTTGATCCATTGTTTGTGGATGAGGCGGGGAGTTCTAATTTAGATGAAAATGTGTGGGATGGAAAAAGTGTTCAGTGGCTTTTGAAGCCGACAGATATTGAATTGGATGAAGGAGTTAATGGAAAAATAGAAATTACAATGTTACCACATCCAAAGGTACGCAAGGATGAAGGAATATCGGATGCGTCAATAAGAACAAAGTATCACATATCGGCAAATAATTATGGATTTTATGTATATAGAAATGGTCGATTGATAAATTGGGCAAACAAATTAGATATCATACCGTTTGATCAAGATTTTTATGCATTTCGTGGAAGAATTAATATTAAATCTAATGCAGATGATGCATTTAATATTGATGTTAGCAAATCAAAGATTAATTTATCAGAAGATGCAAGAGAAGCTTTAGATGATTTTATTGCCGATTATAAAAGGAAATGTAAGGTAGCTTGGGGAAATGCTTGGAATAAATATCGTGCATTAATATCACAGAATTCAAATGACATTTCTAATGATATATCAAATGAAATAGGAGATTCTGTAGATACATCGTCTTTAGAAGAGGATAGTCCAGAATTTGCAGATGAAAAAAATAGACGTGAAGATGCTATTGTACAGGAAAGCCAAAAAAAAGCGATAGAAGATACTCTTTCCAGGATGAGTGATGAGGGAAAAGAAAATACAAAAGTTGAAGATTTAACTCCAGAAGATATCAAGGAAACGATGAAAGGAAGTGCATCAGTAGATGCGTTAAATAAAATATTTAAAGTTCCTAGTATTACTGATAATAAATTATGGGAACCATATGTAGATGCAGAAAAAAAAGAATGTGTACGTATATCAAAAAATCATAGATATGCTAAGCTTATATATGAAAATAATAGTGCAAATAAAGATATGCAAATTTTATTTGAATTATTGTTATATATAGAAGCTAAAGCTGAGTTGCAGGTAAGAAAAGAATATCATGATGCAAAATTAGAGATTGTATCTGATATTATGGATGAGTATAGAGTAGCAGTGTCAGAAAAATTAGCAAAATTATGCAGAAAAGAAGAAGGAAAGTTGCCGCCTAACACAGAGGAATAGAATATGAGGAAAAGTATGTATATAGGATACAAAGGGCGATTGGAAGCCTATATTTATATATGGTTCTCAAAGTCAACAAAGTTAGTTTATGTTGGCGAAACAAACAATCGTCATGGTGTTATTGGTAGAGCAGATCAACATGTAGAGCATAAAGATGGAACTCTTTATCATAGGGTGTATGATAAAGGATATGATTTAGATGAAATAAATGATTTCATTCTTTTGTCATACCCATTACCTAGAGAAAAAAAGTTTCTTTCAGAAGAAACGGCTTATAGGATATCGGTAGAGTATCTTGTGCAGAAGAAATTAATAGAAAATAAAATAAATTCATCATTATCATATATATTAATTTCCAATGTAGAAGTTGGACCATATACTGGATTAAAAAGTTTACAGAATATCGCAGAAGAGATAGTTAGGGATTTTAGTGAAATTTATAATGAACCTTAAAGGATAGTTACAAAAAATTTGGCTTTATGAAAAATTCAAATCTCTGCAGTCGTTATAAGTGGAAGTTCTGTATATTGATGCAACATTGTAAATATAAACTTATGTGAGTCATTTTGATTTTATTTGATTGATTTTTTTATGGAAAGAGACATATTTTGTTAAGTTATACAGAGTGAGGCATAATTAGGAAGGGGCATGGAATATGTTGCAAATTATATCTGGTAAATTTTTTGGAGATGGTGAAATAGTACATAATGAATGTAATGGAATTTTATATTCTAATGTTTCCTTTCATGCCATTCACCCTATAGAATATGGAAATATAAAAATAAATACAGTAGATTGGAATCCAGGATATCCTTGTTATGTTATTTCATATGATAATTGTATTGAACATATTTCTCAGACAAGTATTCTTGTAAAGATTGGAGATAATGTAGTAATTGAGCAGTTAAAGTATATATTGTCGTTTTCTTTAAATGCTATATTTGATGAACATGAATCTAAAGTTGAAGAGCTATGTGGCCAAGAAAGCGTAAGTGAAACTAGTATATCTTCATATGTTACAGAAACATTTGAGAAGAATCGTAATCTAAATAAAGATGATTGGGAAAAAAGCACAGGTTTTTATAATAAAATGATTAACTTACCGCGTAATGAGTACAAGGTGGTTATGAAATGTTTGGCAGCATATCATGCATCATTTAGTGTGTTTAGCAGGGATATATCGCTGGCATATAGTATTCTTGTATATGCATTGGAAACGTTATGTTCAAATTTTGACGAGTATACCACTTCCTGGGATGATTATGAACAAAATATTAGAAAAAAATTGGATGTACAATTGAACAAGATAGATAACAATATTGCGGAAGAGATTAAGAGAATATTGGTTTCAAAAGAACATCTGAAATTGTCAAGACGATTTTGTCAATTTATTCTAAAATATATTAACGATGATTATTATAGATCAAGGGATAAGCGGCAAGGAACAGAAGACGAGGTGAAACAAGCTATTTCAAAAGCATATATAATTCGGTCAAAATACGCGCACGAATTGAAACCAATAATGAAACAGTTAATGGACGCGAGTACTTCAAGAGATTCAGAAATATTCGAGTTTCAGCATGAAGTTTTTTTTACATATTCAGGTCTGTTAAGACTTGTTCGCACAGTTATAACAAATTTTGTGAATTCAAGGAGCGTATTAAAAAGAGAAGATTATGCATGGTATGATGATTTGCCGGGAATGATGAGCGTAGAGCTACATCCTAATTTATGGTTGGGTAAAAATAATGATTTCAAATTTAATAATATAGATAAAAATCTTGAGGCATTGTTATATTGTATTGAAACAGTTCATAAAGTACCTGATATGAATGGGCTGGTTGAAAATTATATGACTAATATTCTTAGCATTACAGAGCACGATAGATATGCAGCATATGTCTTATCGTGGATATATGTTAACATTGTTCAAGGATTAGACAGTAGTTATACAGATACAATGAAGATATTATTGGATAAACATTCTGAAATAGCAAATACATGTTGTATTGCAACAATTGTAGGAAAAAATTTTGGAATGCCTACAGAAGATTTTAAGTTAGAAGAAGTAGTATCAGTTATATATAACTACAATAGGGACAAGTTTAAAAAGAAACGAATAAAATTACCAAATACGATAGAAAACAAGATATATATTACAATCGCTTCATGCTATAAATATGAAGAAAATAGTAGTTGTAAATATTGGTATGAAAAAGCATATAGAAATGCTGTAAATGATAAGAAATTGCAAAATGAAATTTTGAGAGAAATTGAAATGATAAATTTATAAACAGGAGATTTGACGATTGAAAGAAGATGTATTAGAAGAATTAAAACTTAATGAAGATCATGAGCGAGAGTGCAAATTTCTATGGTTCAATTATACCATGAAACAAGCAAAAAATCCCAAAAAAATCAAGTATTTCCGATACTTTTTATCGCCTTTGGCTGCTCGATTTCAAAACCTGACATAAGCTAGTCAAACTGCCTCCGTGTAATGGGTTTTACCTCATTACGGTTGTGCGGCCAACGGTATTTTCCTACGTTGGCATCAAGCCGCTTATATAAAAGTACAAA